>VOFB01004379.1_pt1 | contig 55018 bp, 81 predicted proteins | sample 5384141 | NCBI WGS metagenome assembly VOFB01 (sample SAMN12384721, study PRJNA508395) | human gut metagenome | isolation source: healthy gut A | host: Homo sapiens
TACGTATTGCTATTCTTACTGTGTACTTTTTTCTTCCTGTCTGTTTTTTACTGTTACTGTAACTTCTGTTATGTTTTCTTTTAGACTTATATTTTTTGATTTGTTGGTGTGTTATATGTTTCTCCATTTTGTCTTTATTTTACTTGTGATGTTTCTGAGGTTACTTCTGCCCATAATGAGCTGTTGTCTTGGCTATGGTCTACTTTTTACTAGGTAGATTCCGTCGTCCTTTGGTTACTTCCTCATTGTCTACTTTGATTTTTACTTTCAAATCTTCTATATGTTGGTTTCTTCTATTTTGATTTTTAAAACTAATCTTTTTCTTTGGTCTATTTCTTCATCAAACATTGTTGTTAATTTGATTGGTATTTCTTTTGTCTGATGATAGTGTACAGTTTGTATATGTATTTTCACTTTGTGTTCTGGCATTTCCTTTATGTTTACATATTCTTCTGTATCACTTTGCTATTGCATGTATTTGCTTTTGTTGTTCCTTTTTTTAACATCAATTTCGGCAAATGTGTTATCATCTATCTTTTGTTGCTAACCTTCCATCCAAATATACTTTGTTCCAGGGCCTAAATTATGTTGTGGTTTCAGAATTGTTAGTGTACTTGTTCTTGTTGTTCCATCTATTGTTGTTACTAATTGTTTTACTACATCTCCATTTGGTAGGATTACGCTTTCTTCTAATTGTCCTTGTTTTTCTTCTCCTCCCATTGTTACTTTTGTTAAGATATTTGATAATACTATTTTTCATTTTTGCTATTTTTTCTGATGATTTTACAGTTGTTTCATAGTTTCCGTCTTCGTTTTCTATTAAGTGTTTTCCATTTACTTTAACCATTGTATTTTTGTGTCATTTGATAGACGTACAAACATTATATATGTGTTTTGTTTACTGTTCCATCTTGTGCTGTTATTACTATTTATTGTTATTGTTCCACTTGATAAATCTAGTTTTACTTTTTTGTGAGTTTTTTCTCCTACTACCGTTTCTGTGTCTCCTATTTTTTATACTTGCAAATTCATTTTCTGGAACAACTTTTATTGTGCTTGTTTCTTTTGTTTTTCCTATTGATACTATGCATGTTGGTACTGAATCTTTATCTTCAAATCTGTCTGTAATTTCTTGTCCGTCTACATAGATATGCTGTGCATCTGCATTACTTGATTTTCTTAATAGTTGTATTGTGTATTCTTGTGTTCTTCCTGATTCTGCAGTTGCTACAAATGTTATATACACTTCTTCTTGGTCTTTTACAGATATGTTGTTTATTGACATGATTGGTGTTCCTGTTGTTTCTCCTGATTTTATTGTTGTGTATTGGTTATTTGCTTCTATTGTTAGACTTACTTGTTCTATGTCTCTTGATAAGTATTCTTTATATGTGTGTGTTGTTGAGTCATAGTTTGTTATAACATTTTCTCCATCTTTTACAACTTTTTATTGATACATCATCTGATATCAAGTTAATTTCTAGCACTTTTGTTATTTGTTCTGTTTGTGAGTCTTGTTTTGTATATTGATATTTAATGTTATTTTTCTGTTTCCGTCTTTAAATATTTCACTTGATGTTGCTGGTGTTTGTTGCCATTCTGTTCCATCTCCGATTTGTATTTTTGCGTGTGATTCATTTGCTGTTACTTCTATTAATTGTCTTGTTGTGTGTCTTTTCCTTATCATATACTGTTGCCACATATTTTCCGTCTACTTCTGATATTACTTTGTTATCTACTTTTACTGTTTTTATGCTTGTGTCTGTTGATTTTTTACAATTCTGATATGGTATTCAGCTGTTTCCCCATTTTCAGCTGTTACAGTGGCTGTTATTTCTGTTATTTCACTTGCTATGTCTACAGTTGTTGTTATTGTTTTTGTTTGTGTACTTCCTGCCATTTCTATTGTTGCTTCATCATTGTTTGTTGCTACTTGATTGTTGCTTTTTGTATTATTTCTTTCAATGTATTTTGTGTAAGTATTTGTTGTTGTGTCTATTTCGTCTGCTGTTTCGTTGTTTATGTTTATGTTACAACTTGGTCATCTGATTTTTCTTTCTATTATTACATTGAATGTTTTTGTTACACTTTCGTCTTGTGATTTTATTGTTATTTGTATTATTGTTTTCTTTTCTTGACTTAGTGTTATTGTTCTTCTGCTTGCTCCTTGTTCAGCTTCATTGTTCCTATTATTACTTTGGCATATTCTGTTTGTTGCTTTTTTACATATATTCTTGCTGTTGTTGTTGTTTCTGTTGTTACTGCATAATATCCTTCTTCTGTTTCTATTGCGTCTTTTCCATCAACTTGATTAGTTCTAAATCTGCATTATTTGATTTGTATTTGATTGTTACAGAATATTCTTTTATTCTTGTTGGGTCATTTGATCTTTTGCTTGATTATTACTGTTGTTTCTTCTCCTGTTATTTGTATTTGTTCTATGTGTTCTTCTGCTGTTTTTTCTTCTCCATAAGTTCCTTCTATTCCTTGTTTTATTGATATTAATGCTTTTGGATTTTTTGGTTTTACTTTTAGTGCTGATTGTGTTACATTTCTATCTATAAATATTTCGTAACTTCCGTTTTTTATTGTACATTCATTGTCATCTATTTTTACACTTTCTAATCCTAAGTCTGTTACTTTTTGTATTGTTACTTTATATTCTTTTGTTTCTCCGTTTTCTGCTTTTTTATAGTTATTGCTATTTCTTTTGTTTCTTCATTCATTGTTATTGTTGCATTTTGTGTATTGTTTTCTGAATAGTCTCCATCTGCTATTTTTACGGTTGCATAGCTGCTTTCTGCTATTGCTGTTATATCAACATTTTCCATTGTGTCTGGTACTTTTACTAGATATGTGTTGTCAGATGTTTTTAGAATATCCCATTTTCTATTCCTTTTACATCTATTGATTTTAGTTCTGCATTATTTGATGCTCTTATTATTGTTATTTCATAGTTTCCTATTGTTCCATCTTGTCCTGTTACTTGTACTGGTACACTTGTTGTTTCTTCTGTTGTTATTATTTCTTTTGTTGATTCTTTTGGTTTTGCTATACTTCCATCTATTGAGATTTGGGCTAATTCATCTCTTGCAACTACTTTTAGATTTACACTTTCTTGATTTCCTATTCTTATTGTTCCTTTGTTGTTTCTGTCTAATTCTATTACTTTTTCTTTTGTTTCTCCATTTTCTTCATAGCTGATTGTTATTGTTGTCCAGTTTCATTTGGTAGTTTGTCTACTATTAATGTGTAATCTTTACTTGTTCCATCTTCTGCTTTTTATTGTTATTGTTATTGTGTTTTCTAAGTCTGATGTTGTAACACTTGCTTTTTTTGTTCTTCTTGTGTTGGTGTTGTTCCATTTATACTTACTGTTGCATAACCAATTATTTGCTATTGCGTCTATATTTACAGATGATGTTAAGTATTTCTTTGTTATATGATATTTTCCATCTGCATCTGTTTCAAGTGTTTCTCCATCTACTTTTAAAATGGTTAGTTTGCAATCATCTGATTGATTTGTAACTATTAGTGTGTATTCTTGTGTTGTTCCATCTTGTGCTGTTACTTTTTATTTTTATTTGTACTTCTTCTGTGTCTTTTGGTATTGTTGCACTGGCTGTTCCTGTAACTTTATATTGTTTTCTATTTGGACTTTTGTTTTTCTGTCTTCTGGTATTACATATAGTTCAAATGATGTGTCATTTTTGTTTACTCGTGCTTCATATTTGTTTACAGGTACTGCATTTGCTACTTTTTCCATTGACTTTTACATTTAATAAGTTTACATTGTCTGGAAGTGCATTTATTATTAGTTTATGTACTTTTGTTGTTCCATCTTCTGCTGTTACTGGTATATTTACTGTTAATGTTTTTTCCTTCCATTTTTATTTCTCTGTAGGTTGCTCCTAATTCTTGTTCATTTGTGTTTATTCCTACTTTTGTTGTTAGTTTCTTCTGCTATTGTCCTATTGTTATTTTTGTCTGCTTTTTTGTCTAAAAAGTATATTCATATGTGTATTTCTGATACACTGTTTTATTGTTGCTTCTTTTCCATCTACAGTTACTTTCTTTAAATTTGTGTTACTATTTTCTTTGTAAATTTCTAGTGTGTATGTTTCTACTTCTCCATTTAGTGCTTTTACTAAAATTTCTACTTTTTGTTGGTTCATTTTCCCCAATTTCTACCAACCTTGTGGATATTTCTGTTTCGTATTCTTCTCCATTTATACTTACTTTGTTTGTTCATAAGTTTGTTGTTCCTATTACATTTATTTCGGTTATATTTGTCTGATATTTACTTTAATGTGTTTGTTTTTATTCTTGTTGCTACTTTAGAAAAATCTTTGGTTTCCTACTGTTAATGATAATAGTGTATTGTCTGCTGATGGTTTTGATGTTTAATATATATTTGTTTGTTCTGGATTATTAGGGTCTGTTACTGTTATTTTGTATGTTGTTATTATTTGCACAGTCCACTACTTCTGTTGATATATGTTCTTTACCATTATATATATTTCCTACTGGTTGTATTTCGTGTCCATTTACTGTTACTGAAATAATCCTTGATATCTTCTGTTCCTTCTTTGTTCAATATTAGTGGTATTTTTTTCTCTTTCGTTTTCTCCTTCTCCAAATCTTACATAGATTTTTACTATTGTTTCATTTCCTATTGTTGCTATTATTTGTTTTGTAACATGTACTTCTTCTCCTAGTTTGTTGATTTCTGCTTTTGCTTTTGTGTATAGAGTTTTTGCTTCTATTGTACTTGATACTAATTCTGCTGGTATTATTGCTTTGTATGATGTATCACTTATTTTTGTTGCTTCTTTTCCATCTACTGTTACTGTTTCTAATTCTGTTAGTGAGTCTTCTTTGTAGATTGTTAAAGTATATGTTACTTTTTCTCCATTTTCTGCTGTTACTTGAATTGGTATTGTCTTTTTTTCATTGTTGTTGTCATGTCTATTGTTTTGGTTGTTTGTTTTTTCTCTGGTATGTCTTGCATCTATGCTTACTGTAGAGTTACTATCACTTGCTACTGCATGTACTTCTGGTTTTGTTACGGAGTCTTTTATTATTATTTCATATTCTGTTGCTCCTACAGATGTTGGTTGTACATTATCTACTGTTAATTCTTCTAAACTTGCATTGCTTGATATGATGTTTATTGTTAATATATAGTCTACAAATTTGCCATTTGTTGTTTTTACTTTGATTTTTACTATTGTTGGATTTGTGTCTATATTTATATCTTTTTCAAGTGTTCCTGTTGCATAAGTTGTTCCTCCATCAATACTTATTTGATCTGTTGCATCTTTTGTTTTTATTTTTAATGTTCCTGTTCCGTCTGCTCTTTTTTTCTACAGATACGGCATATTTGTTTTCTCCTGATACTTTTGCTGTTTTATCATTGACAGTGATATTTTCTATTCTTTGTTCATCTAATGGTTGTACTACTCTTAGCGCTGTTGCTGTTGCTCCTGTTACTTTGTCTGTTGCTGTTATTGTTGCTACTCCCATGTCTTGTGATGTTAGTATTCCATTATTTACTGTTACTACATCTGTGTTACTTGATTTCCAATCATAGTCTGTTAGTTTTCTTTCATTATGGTTAAATACATTGAATATGTTTGATATTATTTTTACTGTTTCTTCTTCTGGTTGTTTCATGATTCTTGCATCTGGTACAATTTCGAATTTTCTGTCTCCTATTAGTGTGAAGTTATAGCTGTCGTCATAACTGCTGTTTCCTAATTGTCCATATTCGTTTGCTCCTGCTCCATATACAAATCCTTCTGTGTCTATTATGTAATTGTTTTTGTATCCTGCTCCTATTGCTAAATATGTTTTTGCGTCTACCATTTGTACTTTCTTTAATGTTACATTTGCACTTGTTCCACCTATTCCGGCTTGGCCTTTGCTGTTGTCTCCATAAGTATAGCTTTCTCCATTTTTATCTAGTAATACTACACTTTCGTTTGTTCCTGATATATCTACCATTTCTCCAGTTGCTATTGTTTTTCTTTTTGTGCTTTTGTTTGGCTTGCATATTTTGTTATTCTTTCTACACTTTCGTCTGTTTTTAGTACTACTATTCCTGTTTGTAGACATTGTACTTTTACTGCATTTTCTATTGTTTGTACTTTTACTGGTTGTGTTACATACATATTTAATGGTGGCATGATTTTTTGTCCGTATTGGTCATAGTTATACTTAAATTCTTCGATTTGTTCTTTACTATTGTCTCCAAATACATATACATCTCCTGTTGAGTCTATTATTGCACTTAGATTTCCTCCAGCTGCTATTTTAACCATTTGGTTGTCTAATCCTGTTATCTTTTCTGGTATACTTACTGTTTGTGTTGTTCCATTTCCTAGTTGTCCTTTGCTGTTTAGTCCCCATGTGTAGACATTTCCTAAGTTGTCTATTGCTATTGCGTGGTTGTCTCCTGCTGCTATTGATACTATATTTGTTAGGTTTTTTGTACTTGTACTGGTTTTTTTGCTGATACTCTGTTTCCTTGGCCTAGTTGTCCATAAGTGTTGTCTCCATAAGCCCATACTGTTCCATCTTCTCTTAGTGCTACTGTGAATTTTTTTTCCTGCTTTGATTTGTTTGTATGTTGCTAATATGTTTGTTTGACTTGGTACATTTATTGGTGCTAGTTTGTCATTTCCTAATTGTCCGTCTGAGTTATATCCAAATCCCCATATACTTCCATCTGCTTTTAATACTGTTGCATATCCATCTCCTCCTGATATTTGTGAAGCATATTTTGAGTCTTCTTCTATTACTCTTACTATTACAATGTTTTCTTTTCCTGTTGTTTTTTTTCTGTTACTCTTGCCCATGTTGTTCCTACTTTGACTCCTGTTACTAGCCCTTTTTCGTTTACTTTTGCTATGTCTTCATTTATTGATGTAAATGTAAAGTCACTGTCTTCTTCGTCTTCTTCTTTGAATACATTGAAGCTGTATTTTGGTGTTATTTCTATTTGTTTTGTTCTGTTTACATTTACTGTTATTTCTGGTTCTTCTGCATAGGCTGAGTCATTTCCTATTTTTACTGGTATTCTGCTGTTTGTTTTTGTTTTTACTGATGATGTTCCATGATAGTAGTCTCCCCATCCATATACATCTCCATCATATTTTATTGCTACACTATATGTGTTTCCAGATGATATTGACATCATGTCTTGTACTTTTGTTATTTCTGTGAATAATAATTTATCATCTTTTGTTCCTATTCCTAATTGTCCATTACTGTTTGAGCCTGTAGAATATAATACTCTGTTTGCTCCTAATACTACTGTGTGGTTTCTTCCTGCTGAGATTTCCATGATGTTTGTCATGTTTGTTTTTGTTGGTTTTGTTACATTTGTTTTTGTTCCTAGTCCTAGTTGTCCGTTTTCGTTATATCCATAAGTGTATACATTTCCTGCTACACTTAGTAGTACACTGTGGTTGTCTCCTGCTGATATTTTTTTCCTATTGTTTCTTGTACTTCTATTTCTGTGAATGTGTTTGATTTTCCTCCGTCTTTTCCTGTTTGGCCATAACTATTTAATCCACTTGTTAGGATTTTTCCATTTGTTGTTAATATTATTGTGTGATTTTTTTCCTAATGATATATCTAATACATTGTTTACATAGTCTAATAATGTTGGTGTTGTTACTCTATTGTATGTTCCTATTCCCAATTCCCCATTTGAGTTTAGTCCCCATACATATACATATCCATCTTTTGTTAAGATCATGCTTTGATCATTGTTTGCTGCTATTTTCTTTACATTATTTATTCCTAAGTATACTGGTGTACTTGATGTTGTTCCTAGTGAATTGTTTGAGTTTACTCCCCCATCCCCATACATTGCCTTCTGTGTCTAATGCTAGATTATGTGTGTTTCCTACTGCTATTTGTTTGATTTTTACTCCGTCTGGGAATTTTATTTGTAATGGTCTATCACTACTCTTTGTATTTCCATTTCCTAGCTCATAACTTGAGTTTAGTCCATAAGCCCATACTGTTCCATTTGCTTTTAATACTACTGTGTGTGACATACAGGTTAGTGCCATTGGTTCTATTTCTACACCTGCTGGTAATACTGTTACATTTGCTATACTTGTTGCTCCTGTATCAGCTTTTGTTACTATTGCTGTAGTTTTTCCTTCTTTTTTGTCCTGTTACAAGTCCTGTGCTTGATATACTTGCTATTCCACTATTTCCAATGTTGTAGTTTATTGTTCCTGTTTCTTGTATTTCTTTTAATACATTAAATGTTTTGTTTGTTACTGTGATTTGATGTGTTTCTCCTGGGTGTAATATGATGTCATATTCGTCTAATCCTGCTTCTTCTGCTCCTACTAATACAGGTTCTGATGTTGTGTTGTATAGTCTGTTTCCTAGGTTTCCATATTTTCCTAATCCCCATGTGTATACATATCCTTCTTCGTCTATTATTCCTGTATTGTTTGGCCCTGCTGTCCGAATATTGATGGGTTTGTTTGTTCATTTTTCTTTGATATACTGTGTAATTATCTTGTGTTGTTCCTAGTTTGCTGTTTTCATTGCTTCCCCATGTATATGTGTCTCCATTTTTCATTATTGCCATTGAGTATTCTGTTCCTGCTTTTAGTTCTTTGATTTCTGATAATGTTTGATTCCTGTGCTGTTTTGTATCATTACTGGTGAGTTTTGTTTACTGTTGTTCCATCTCCTAGTTGTCCTTTGTTGTTTGTTCCTACACTATATCCTTTTCCAGTTTTTGTTAGGAATAAAGCATGATTTGCGCCTTCTGATACTCTTATTATATTGCTTATTGTTAGTTTTTGTCCGTCTATTTTGTATACTTCTCCTGTTTGTGTTACTGCATAGTTTGGAGAGATGTCTATAACATTATTTATTGTTGTTAATTTTGTTGCTGTGCTTCCATAACCATATCCCCATACCCATACATTGCCTTCTTCATCTAATGCTACTGTTCTGTATGTTCCTGCTGATACTTTTACTATTTTTGTTAGTGGTGCTCCATCTGGTTTTATTACTTGTACTGGTGTACTTCTGTCTGAAGATGTTCCTTCTCCTAATTGTCCATAGCCATTGTATCCCCATGTCCATACTGTTCCGTCTTTTTTTTACTACTGCTGTGTCATAATATCCTACTGATAGGTCTATTACGTCTTGTATGTTCATTACTTTTATTGGTGATGTTTTGCTTGTGTTGTTTCCTGTTCCTAATTGTCCATTAGAGTTATTTCCCCATGTCCACACTGTTCCATCTGCTTTTAATGCTGCTGAATGTGTGTCTCCAATTTCTAATTTTGGTACTGTTATTTTGCCTTCTGGTACTACTTGTACAAATATTGTTGATGTTTTGTGTGTTATTGTGTGTGTTACTATTATTTCTACTGTTCCTATTTTCTTTCCGTGTATTGTTCCATCTTGGTCTACTGTTGCTATTTCACTGTTTAATGTTTCGTAACTGATGTTTCCACTGTCTACAGTATCATTTATTAGGTTGAATTTGTTGTCTAGTGATGCTGTTACTTGTTTGTCTTTTCCTTTTTCTATTGATATTCTGTTTTCACTTACATGTACATAAGTGTCTCCTATTACAGTAAATTCATTTGATTGTGTATAAGTTCCGTTTCCTAGTTGTCCTTGTGCATTATATCCTGTTGTGTATACAAATCCGCTTCTGTCTGATGCTATACTATGGTATGAATTTGAGTCAATTAGTTTTGTTTGATCCATATTTTTTGATTTTACTGCTATTGTGTTATATGTTGAGTATTTTCCTATTCCTAGTTGTCCATTACCATTGTATCCTGAGACATAGATTTCTCCTGTGTTTGTTATCATTTCTAAGTTTTGGTTTCCTGCTTTTATTTCTACTATGTTTTGTAATGTTTCGTATTGTGTTTCTTCGTCTGGGTCTGTTTTTGGTTTTTCTATTTTTACTGTTGTTGGTTCATTTATGTTGTTTGTGTTTCCTTGTGATAGTTGTCCATATCCGTTATATCCCCATACCCATACTTGTCCTTTTGTATCTAGTGCTGAGTAATAACTGTCTCCTGATGCTATTTCTATTATGTTTTTTAGTTCTGCTATTCTTGATGGTGTATTTCCTGATATGTTCCATACACTTCCATCTTCTGCTAATATTAGTTTTCCGTGTATATCTACTGCTTTGCTATAGAAGTTCAATTTTTCTGGAGTTTTACTATATTCATATCCCCATATATAGATTTCTCCTTGTTTGTTTATTGCCATACTTGTGTTTCCATTGATATATACTTTTTCTATTTCTCCTAATCCTTCTATGCGTGTTGGAATTGATTTTGATTCTGTTGTGTTGTCTCCTAGTTGTCCATAACCGTTATAACCCCAAGAATATACTTGTCCTTCACTGTCTACTGCTAAGTTATAGTAATATCCTGCTGCTATGTCTTTTATGTTGTTTAATGTTACTTCTTTTTTCTGTTGTTGTCGTTTGTGTTGATCCGTCTGGTGTTTGTGTTGTTTGTGTTTCTTTGTATTTTCCTTTTTCGATTTGTGTTGGTTCTGTTGTTTTTATTGAACTTATTGTTCCGTTTCCCATTTCTCCTTGTGTGTTGTCTCCCCAACTCCAAATTGTTCCGTCTTGTTTTAGTGCTAGTGAGTGTATGTGTCCTGTTTCAACTTTTTCTTTTACTTTTTGTTTTCTGCTATTACATTTATTACTACTCGTGTTTCCTCTTCTGTGCCTTTTGCTGTTACTGTTATATATGCTCTTCCTAGACCTGTTGCTGTAACTTTTCCTGTTGTTTCATCTACTTTTGCTATAGTTTCGTCTGATGATTTGTATGTGAATCCTTTGTTTTCTATTTCGTCAAATAATAGGTTGAATCCATATACTGTTGTTGGATTTATTTGATAATTTGATTTGATAGTTTTAGTGTTGCTTCACGTTCTTGTAGTTTTACATATTGTGTTGATATTGTTTCTATTTTTGCTTTTGATGTTGATGAACCATCTCCTAATTCTCCATATCCATTGTATCCTATACTCCATACTGTTCCGTCGTTTTTAGCTAGTTCTGTGTTATAGATTCCTCCTGATACTATCATTGCATCTGTGAAGTCATTTCCATCTTTGTCTTTCATATATACAGGTGTTTCTTTTGTTGTTCCTGTTTCTGTTGATGCTAGTTGTGAGTAGTTGTCTAATCCCCATGCAACTACTTTTTTTCTTCTGATGTTATGGCATATCCTGTATAATATCCTGTTCCTATTGATGTTATATCTTTTAGTGCTCCATCTGGACCTTGTGATTGTTGTGGTATTGCTCCTCCTACATTTGTTAATTGGTTGTTTGCATTATGTCCGAATCCCCATACTGTTCCATCTAGTAATAATGCTATTGTGCTGTTTGTTGGACTTACTGATACTTCTGCTACATTTTCTATTGTTTGTAATTTTGTGAATTGTGTTTTGTCTCCTGTTGTTCCGTCTCCTAAGTTTCCATAGCCATTGTATCCTGCTGCCCATAGATGATTGTTATTGTCTATTGCGAATGTTGATACATTTCCTGCTGCTATTTTAATTATTCCTTGTAAATTGTCTACTTTTACTGGTAATGTTCTATAGTCTGTGTTTCCTAAGCCTAAGTTTCCATAGCCATTATAGCCCCATGTGTAGACATTTCCATTTTTGTCTAGTGCTACTGAGTATGAGTCTCCTGCTGCTACTGATACTATGTTTTCTAGTACTCCTTTTTCCATCTGGTGATTTTACTTGTTGTTTTTGTAATGTTGTTCCTGATGTTGTGCCATTTCCTAATTGTCCATATCCATTATATCCCCAGGTCCATACATGTCCATCTGTGTCTACTGCTATTGCGTGTGTTGTTCCTAATCCTATTTGTACAATGTTAGTTGTTCCTGTATATGTTGGTAAGATTTTGTTTGATGTGTCTCCTGTTCCTAATTGTCCATATCCATTATATCCATAGCTCCATATCTCTCCATTTGATTTTAGAGTTAATGTAGCATAGTTGTTACTTAAAATTTGTGGGAATGTTATATCATCTGCTCCTAAGACATATACATCTGCTGATGTTGTTTGTCCTGATATTTTATCTATTACTGTTAGTGAGGTTTTTCCTTTTTTACCGATGTTATTTTTCCTGTTGTTTTATCTACTGTTGCTACTTTTGTGTTTTTTATTTCATAAGTAAAGTCTGTGTTGTCTACTTTGTTGTACAATAAATTGAATCCTTGTGACATGTTGACTTGTGCATTTTTGTGTTTCCGATGCCTTTTATTCTTATTGGTGTTTCTTCAAATAGTAATATTGGTTTACTTATACATACAAATTTTTTTTGCTTGATACTGAACTATCTCCTAGTTGTCCATAGTTATTTTTTCCTATTGTCCATACTTTTCCGTCTTCTCTTGCTACTACTGTTGTTCCGTCTCCTGCTGATATACTTATTATTTTGTCTATTTTATCTTGATCTTGTGAGTATTTTAATGCAACTGGTAATAAGTTGTTTGTAGTTGTGCCATTTGAAGATTGTGCATAACTATTTATTCCCCATGTTATAGCTGTGCCATCTTCTTTTGTTGCTATTACATAATTTAACCCTGCTGTTACACTTTTTACTCCTGTTAGATATGTTGGTGTTTCTGTTGTTTCAGTATCTGTTGTTGTTGTGTCTATTTTTTCTATTACTTTTTCGAATTTTGTGCTGTCTTGTGTTGTGTTGTTTCCTAAGTTTCCATAGCCATTATATCCACTTGCATAAACTTCTCCTTGTTTGTTTACTGCAACTATTGTTCCGTTTTCTACTGCTACATCTACTATGTTATCTAATGATAATACTTTTCTTGGTAGATATATATTTGTTGTTGTTCCGTTTCCTAGTTGTCCGTAGCCATTATATCCATAAGCATATAAGTTGCCATCTCCATCTATTGCTGTTGATGTTTGTTCTCCTGCTTCTATTTTTGTTATGTTTGTTAGTCGTATTTTGCTTGGTATACTGTTACTTATTGTTGTTCCGTTTCCTAGTTGTCCGTTTCCGTTATATCCCCATGTATATACAGATCCGTCTTTTCCTAATGCCATTGAGTGATAGTTTGATGCTGCTACTTTTTCTATGTTTTCTAGGTTTGGTATTTCTTCTGGTAATAGTGTGTTTCCATCTCTTCCTAATTGTCCATAACTGTTTGTTCCATAAGAGTATACTTTTCCGTCTTTTGTTACTAGTAATACATGGTTGTTTCCTGCTGCTATGTCTACTACATCTGTTATATTTATTTGTGTTGGTTTGTATCTATTTGATTTATCTCCTAGTCCTAGTTGTCCATAGCCGTTGTATCCCCATGTCCATACTGTTCCGTCTGATTTTAGTGCTACTGTGAAGTCTTGGCCACTTACTGTTTTTGGCATTGTTATATCATCTTTTCTTAATACTTCTACTTCTACTAGTACTGTGTTTGGTAATTTGTTTGTTGTTACTTCTATTTTGTTGTTCCGTATTTTTTTCCTGTTACTAGTCCTGTGTTATTTACTGTTGCTATGTTATCATCTTGTGTTTTGTATGATATTTGCTCATTTGTTACTTGGTCAAATAATATGTTGAATCCTAGGTCTGTGTTTGCTTCTATTTGTTTTGTTATATTATTTGTGTTTAAGTTTAATTGATTTTTCTTGTGTTTACTTTTAGGCTTGCATCTGAAATGCTTGTTGGCTCTGTTGTTGTACTTGTTGAGTCATCTCCCATTTCTCCATTTCCATTATATCCTACTGTATATACTAGTCCTAAATCATCTGCTATTGCTGATGTTTGATATGATGGATTTTTGTGCTTGCCATTGTTATTATATTTTTATCTTCTTGTACTTTTGTTAAGTTTGTTCTTGATACTGCATTTTTTGTGTATAGTTGTCCATAGTTGTTGTATCCTGCTATATATATTCCTGCTGTTGTTGTTTGGTTTCCTGTTGTGTCTGTTGTAGTTGTTGGTTTTACTGATATCATGCTTGAATATCCATTTGCTTCTATATCTTTTATTCTTGTTACTACGTTTCCTTCTGTGTCTATCATTTTTGTTGGTAATATTTTTGTTGTTGTATCTCCTATTCCTAATTGTCCATATCCATTGTATCCTGTTGAGTATGCTATTCCGTCATCTGATAGTACTATTGTGTGTGTTGCTCCTGCTGATACTTTTTGATGTTTTGTAATATTCTACTTCCGTCTTCTGTTTTCATTTGTTGTGGTAAATAATATGTTGTGTAATTATTTACTCCAAATTGTCCGTTTCCATTATATCCTACATTCCATACACTTCCATTTGCGTCTAACATTGTTATATAACTGTCTCCTGCTGAAATTTGAATGATGTTTGATACTTTTTGCATTTTTACTGGTGTTTTTGGTCTGCATTATTGTTTATTCCAAGTTGTCCATAGTAGTTGTATCCCCATCCATATACTTTTCCACTTTCTGTTAGCGCATAAGATGTATGTACATTTGCTGTTATTGCTATTACTTTTTCTGGTATTCCTGTTACTTGTTTAAATTCTGTTTCTGATTGTGTTGTTCCTGTTCCTAATTGTCCATATCCATTATATCCTGTTGTCCATACTGTCCCATCTGATTTTAATACTAGTGTGTGGTATGCTCCTGCTGCTACATCTATTGCATATTCTGTTTGTGTTGTGTCTTTTGAGTCATAGATGTTTGTTTTGTTGGTTTTTTATTTTTCTTTCTGTGTTTCCTACTCCTAGTTGTCCATATCCATTGTAACCCCATGTCCATATTTCTCCATTTGCTTTTAATGCTGCAAAGTGGTTCCAGCCTCCTACTATTTTTGCTGCTGTACGTCCTTGTTCCCCATTTACTTGGACTTTTACTGCTGCATAACAGTCGTTTTGTTTGTTGTATATTCTTATATATGTTGTTCCTACTCCAGTTGCTGTTACTACTCCGTCTTCATCTACTGTTGCTACATCTGAATCTAGTGTTTTGAATTCACAGTTTCCTTTGGTCTATTGTGTCATATAATAAGTTGAATCCTGCTGATACTGTGTATTCTATTTGTTTTCCTGAGTCTCCTGCTTTTTTTGTAGTTTATTATGCTTGGTGTTGCTTGTAGTTTTACTTGGCTTATGCATGTTTTGTTTATTGAGCTTTCTGTTGTTCCGTTTCCTATTCCTCCATAGCCATTATATCCTACTGTATATACATTTCCATTTATATCTGCTATTGCTCCTGTTTGATATTTACATTTTTGGTTGTTGATGCTGTTAATATATCTTTATCTGTTTCTACTGGTGTTGCATATTTTCTGTTTGTTGTGTCTTTTGTAAATAATTGTCCATAGGATTATATCCTGATACATACATTCCTTGTGAGTCTCCGTTTTCTGCTTTTTGTCTTGTTATATATGTTGTATATCCTGATGCTGTTATATGTTTTGCATCTGTTATAGCTTTTTCTACTTTTTTTCCTTCTGTTCCTTCTACTTGTTCTTTTGCTTGGCCTATTGTTGTTGTATATGAATCTTCTTTTCCTTGTCCTAATATTCCATATCCTCCACCATTATATCCTACACTCCATACTGTGTTGTCTTCTTTTATTAATGCTGTATGATATGTTCCTGATGCTATTTCTTTTACTCCATATAATATGCTTCCTTTTGTGTCTTTCATTTGTGTTGGTAATACAATATATGTGTCTGTTGTTCCTATTCCAAATTGTCCATATCCATTATATCCTGTACTCCATACACTTCCATCTGCATCTAGCATTGAGATATGTTGCTCTCCTGCTGTGATTTGGATAATGTTTGATACTTTTTGCATTTTTACTGGGTATGGATTTGCATTTTCGTCTGTTGTTGTATTGTTTCCAAATTGTCCATAATAGTTATATCCATAAGAATATACACTTCCATCTGCTGTTAATGCGTGCGATGTATTGTTTTCTGCTGTTATTTGTACTATGTTTTCTAAATAGTCCCCTTCACTATTTAGTTTTACTTTATGGAATTTGTTTGTTGTTTTTGTTGTTCCATTTCCTAATTGTCCTTTATTATTATATCCTGTTGCCCAGACTGTTCCATCTTTTCTTAATATTAATGTGTGGTTTGCTCCTGCTGCTACATCTATTGCGTCTGTTATTTCTTCTTCTTTTGTTGTTCCATCTTCTAGTGTTATTTCTGCTTTTACTTGTGTTGGTTCTGTTCTGTTTTGGTTGTCTCCTAATCCTAATTCTCCATTTGCATTATATCCCCAAGTCCATACTGTTCCATTTGCTTTTAATGCTACAAAATGATTGTATCCTCCTACTATTTTTGGTTGTACATTTCCCTGTTTTCCGTTTACATTTACTTTTACTGCTGCCCATATATCATTTTCTTTGTTGTGTACTTTATATGTATGTTGCTCCTATTCCTTGTGCTGTTACTACTCCTGTATTTTCGTCTACTGTTGCAATACTACTGTCTAATGTACTGAATTTATATGTTCCACCTTCCATTGTGTCTTTTATTAGATTGAATCCCATTGTCATTTTGTATGTTATTTTTTACTATCTTCTCCAATGTTTTTGTAGTTTATTATGTGTGGAGTTACTTCTATTTTTAATTTGCTTATACACCATGGTGTTATTAGATTTTGTACAGTTCCATTTCCCATTTGACCATAACCATTATATCCTACTGTATATACCATTCCATCTTGATCTGCTATTGCTCCTGTTGGATTGTTATAATTTTTGGTTGTTGATGCTGTTAATATATCTTTATCTGTTTCTACTGGTGTTGCATATTTTCTGTTTGTTGTGTCTTTTGTAAATAATTGTCCATAAGGATTATATCCTGATACATACATTCCTTGTGGATCTCCGTTTTCTGTTTTTGTCTTGTTATATAGTTGTATATCCTGATGCTGTTATATGTTTTGCATCTGTTATAGCTTTTTCTACTTTTTGTCCATCTGTTCCTTCTACTTGTTCTTTTTTCTTGGCTTATTGTTGTTGTATATGTATCTTCTTTTCCTTGTCCTAATATTCCATATCCTCCACCATTATATCCTACACTCCATGCTGTGTTGTCTTCTTTTATTAATGCTGTATGATATGTTCCTGATGCTATTTCTTTTTACTCCATATAATATGCTTCCTTTTGTGTCTTTCATTTGTGTTGGTAATACATTATATGTGTCTGCTGTTCCTATTCCAAATTGTCCATATCCATTATATCCTGTACTCCATACACTTCCATCTGCATCTAGCATTGAGATATGTTGCTCTCCTGCTGTGATTTGGATAATGTTTGATACTTTTGCATTTTTACTGGGTATGGATTTGCACTTTCGTCTGTTGTTGTATTGTTTCCAAATTGTCCATAATAGTTATATCCATAAGAATATACACTTCCATCTGCTGTTAATGCGTGTGATGTATTGTTTTCTGCTGCTATTTGTACTATATTTTGTAAATATCCTACTCCATTTTCTCCTTTTACTTTATGGAACTTATTTGTTGTTTTTGTTGTTCCGTCTCCTAATTGTCCTTTATTATTATATCCTGTTGCCCAGACTGTTCCATCTTTTCTTAATATTAATGTGTGGTATGCTCCTGCTGCTACATCTATTGCGTCTGTTATTTCTTCTTCTTTTGTTGTTCCATCTTCTAGTGTTATTTCTGCTTTTACTCGTGTTGGTTCTGTTCTGTTTTGTTGTCTCCTAATCCTAATTCTCCATTTGCATTATATCCCCAGGTATATACTTCTCCATTTCCTTTTAATGCTACAAAATGATTGTATCCTCCTATTACTTTTGCAAATGTTAAATTTCCTTCTCCTGTTACATTTATTTTTACTGCTGCTGATAAATCATTTTTCTTGTTGTATAGTTTTATAAATGTTGTTCCTGTTGCTACTGCTGTTACTTCTCCTGTTTTTTCGTTTACTGTTGCTACTTTTGAATCCATTGTTTTGAATGTACATTCATTGTCAGGTACTTCTTTTATTAATAAATTGAATGCCATTGACATATTGTATCCTATTGTTTCTTTTCTCCTGCTTTTTCAAAGTTTATTATGTTTTTGTTTATATTTATTTTCTTTTTTACTTATGCACCATGGTGTTGTTAAGTTTTGTACTGTTTCATTTCCCATTTGACCATGACCATTATATCCTACTGTATATACCATTCCATCTTGATCTGCTATTGCTCCTGTTGGATTGTTATAATTTTTGGTTGTTGATGCTGTTAATATATCTTTATCTGTTTCTACTGGTGTTGCATATTTTCTGTTTGTTGTGTCTTTTGTAAATAATTGTCCATAAGGATTATATCCTGATACATACATTCCTTGTGGCTCTCCGTTTTCTGTTTTTGTCTTGTTATATATGTTGTATATCCTGATGCTGTTATATGTTTTGCATTTGTTACAGCTTTTTTATTTTTTTTCCTTCTGTTTCTTCTACTTGTTCTTTTACTTGGCCTATTGTTGTTGTATATGTATCTTCTTTTCCTTGTCCTAATATTCCATATCCTCCACCATTATATCCTACACTCCATGCTGTGTTGTCTTCTTTTATTAATGCTGTATGATATGTTCCTGATGCTATTTCTTTTACTCCATATAATATGCTTCCTTTTGTGTCTTTCATTTGTGTTGGTAATACATTATATGTGTCTGCTGTTCCTATTCCAAATTGTCCATATCCATTATATCCTGTACTCCATACACTTCCATCTGCATCTAGCATTGAGATATGTTGCTCTCCTGCTGTGATTTGGATAATGTTTGATACTTTTTGCATTTTTACTGGGTATGGATTTGCACTTTCGTCTGTTGTTGTATTGTTTCCAAATTGTCCATAATAGTTATATCCATAAGAATATACACTTCCATCTGCTGTTAATACGTGTGATGTATTGTTTTCTGCTGCTATTTGTACTATATTCTCTAAATAGTCCCCATCCCCATTTAATTTTACTTTATGGAATGTATTTGATGATGTTGTTGTTCCATCTCCTAATTGTCCTTTACTATTATATCCTGTTTCCCACACTGTTCCATCTTTCTTTAGTACCATTGTATGATTTGCTCCTGCTGCTATGTCTACTACATTTTTCATATTTGTTTGTGTAGGTTTTGTTCTGTTTGTATTGTCTTCTAATCCTAATTCTCCATTTGCATTATATCCCCATGTCCATACTGTTCCATCTGCTTTTAAGGCTACAAAATGGTTATATCCTCCTACTATTTTTGCAAATGTTTTGTTTTCTTCTCCTGTTACATTTATTTTACTGCTGCTGACAAATTGTTATTTTCATCAATTATTTTTACATAAGTTGTTCCTATTTCCTTTGTTGTTACTAATCCATTATTATCTATTGTTGCAACATTTTTATCTAGTGATTTGAAACTATATTTACAGTTAGGTACATCATCTCTTATCAAGTTAAATTCTACTGTTGTGTTAAATGCTGTTTTTTCTTGTTCTCCTTCTTTTTTGAAATTGATTATATTTTTTTCTATATTTATTTTTTTTTTGCTTATACACCATGGTGTTATTAGATTTTGTACAGTTCCATTTCCCATTTGACCATAACCATTATATCCTACTGTATATACCATTCCATCTTGATCTGCTATTGCTCCTGTTGGATTGTTATAATTTTTGGTTGTTGATGCTGTTAATATATCTTTATCTGTTTCTACTGGTGTTGCATATTTTCTGTTTGTTGTGTCTTTTGTAAATAATTGTCCATAAGGATTATATCCTGATACATACATTCCTTGTGGCTCTCCATTTTCTGTTTTTGTCTTGTTATATATGTTGTATATCCTGATGCTGTTATATGTTTTGCATCTGTTATAGCTTTTTTCTACTTTTTGTCCATCTGTTCCTTCTACTTGTTCTTTTACTTGGCTTATTGTTGTTGTGTATGAATTTTCTTTTTCCTTGTCCTAATATTCCATATCCTCCACCATTATATCCTACACTCCATACTGTGTTGTCTTCTTTTATTAATGCTGTATGATATGTTCCTGATGCTATTTCTTTTACTCCATATAATATGCTTCCTTTTGTGTCTTTCATTTGTGTTGGTAATACATTATATGTGTCTGCTGTTCCTATTCCAAATTGTCCATATCCATTATATCCTGTACTCCATACACTTCCATCTGCATCTAGCATTGAGATATGTTGCTCTCCTGCTGTGATTTGGATAATGTTTGATACTTTTGCATTTTTACTGGGTATGGATTTGCACTTTCGTCTGTTGTTGTATTGTTTCCAAATTGTCCATAATAGTTATATCCATAAGAATATACACTTCCATCTGCTGTTAATGCGTGTGATGTATTGTTTTCTGCTGCTATTTGTACTATATTTTGTAAATATCCTACTCCATTTTCTCCTTTTACTTTATGGAACTTATTTGTTGTTTTTGTTGTTCCGTCTCCTAATTGTCCTTTATTATTATATCCTGTTGCCCACACTGTTCCATCTTTTCTTAATATTAATGTGTGGTTTGCTCCTGCTGCTACATCTATTGCGTCTGTTATTTCTTCTTCTTTTGTTGTTCCATCTTCTAGTGTTATTTCTGCTTTTACTTGTGTTGGTTCTGTTCTGTTTTGGTTGTCTCCTAATCCTAATTCTCCATTTGCATTATATCCCCAAGTCCATACTGTTCCATTTGCTTTTAATGCTACAAAATGATTGTATCCTCCTATTACTTTTTGCAAATGTTAAGTTTCCTTCTCCTGTTATATTTATTTTTATTGCTGCTGATACATTGTTGCTTTCATCTGTTATTTTTACATAAGTTGTTCCTATTGCTTTTGCTGTTACTAATCCATTATTATCTACTGTTGCAATATTTGTGTCCATTGATTTATATGTGTATTTACTATTTGGTACATCATCTCTTATTAGATTGAATTCTAATGTACTATTAAATGTTATTTGTTTTGTTCTCCTGTTTTTTGCATTGTTATTATATTGTTGTCTACACTTATTTTCTTTTTACTTATACACCATGGTGTTATTAGGTTTTGTATAAATTCATTTCCCATTTGCCCATGACCATTATATCCTACTGTATATACCATTCCATCTTGGTCTGCTATTGCTCCTGTTGGATTGTTATAATTTTTTGTTATTGATGCTGTTATTATGTCTTTGTCTGTTTCTACTTTTGTTATGTAGTCTTTTGAAACTTGGTCTTTTGTAAATAGTTGTCCATAATTGTTGTATCCTACTATATACATTCCTTGACCTTTTCCATTTGAGTCTTTTTGTCTTGTTATTATTGTTGAATATGATGATGTTGTTATATGTTTTGCGTCTTTTATTATTGTTCCATCTTGTTCTTTCATTTGTGTTAATACATATTTCTCTTTTTTGTTCCATCTCCTACTTGTCCATAATTGTTGTATCCTGTTCCCCATACTGTGTTGTCTTCTTTTATTGCTAATGTGTGATATGCTCCTGCTGCTACTTCTTTTATTCCATATATAATGTTTCCTTTTGCATCTATCATTTGTTGTGGAAGCACACTATCTACTGTGTTGTTTTTTCCAAGTTGTCCATTTGAGTTCAATCCTGTTGTCCATATACTTCCATTTGCATCTAACATTATTAGATGGTTTTCTCCTCCTGTCATTTGTACTATATTTGTTACTTTTTTGCATTTTTACTGGGTATGGATTTGCATTTTCGTCTGTTGTTGTATTGTTTCCAAATTGTCCATAATAGTTATATCCAAAAGAATATACACTTCCATCTGCTGTTAATACATGTGATGTATTGTTTTCTGCTGCTATTTGTACTATATTTTGTAGATATCCTTTTCCATTTGGACCTTTTACTTTATGGAATTTATTTGTTGTTTTTTGTTGTTCCGTCTCCTAATTGTCCTTTATTATTATATCCTGTTGCCCAGACTGTTCCATCTTTTCTTAATATTAATGTGTGGTTTGCTCCTGCTGCTATGTCTATTGCATCTTCTATTTTTGATCTACTTTGCTTCCATCACTTTGTTCTACTTCTGCTATTGCTTGTGTTGGTTTTGTTTTGTTTGTGTTGTCTCCTACTCCTAGCTCTCCATTTGCATTATATCCCCAAGTCCATACTGTTCCATTTCCTTTTAATGCTACAAAGTGGTAGGTTCCTCCTACTATTTTTTGCTGCTGTCTCGTTTCCTTTTCCATTTACATTTATTTTTATTTTTGCTATTATTTCTTTTTGTTCGTCTTTTAGTTCTATATATGTTGTTCCTGTTCCTTGTGCTGTTACAATTCCTGTGTTGCTTACTGTTGCTATATTACTGTCTAGTGTTCTGAATGTTACATTTGGTGTTAGTGGATTATTTGTTAATACATTAAATCCTAGTATTTCTGAATATTGTATTTGTTTTTTGTCTCCTTGTACTTGTAAATTTATTGTATTGTTTTTGCTTATATCTATTTTGTTGTCTTGTATACACCATGGTCTTGTTAAACTTTCTGTTGTTCCATTTCCCATTTGTCCATAAGCATTGTTTCCTACTGTCCATATTTTTCCTGTTTCATCTATTATTGCTGATGTTTGTGTACTTCCGCTTCTTGTCATTCCTACTGATAATATTTTTTTTTATCTTCTTGTGTTTTTACAAACTTTGTTTTTGTTGTTGCATTTTTGTGAAATCTTGTGCATTGTTTGCATATCCTGTTACATATATTCCTTTTTCATCATTTTTACTGCTATTGTTAAATATGCATTTGATGTTATATTTTTTATATTTTTTAATTGTGTTCCTGTTGTTTCTTCTAGCATTGGTACTGGTTTGCTTGTTCCTGTTGTGTTTCCTGTTGCTAGTCCTCCATAATAATTGTATCCTACTCCATAAGTATCTCCTTTGTCTGTTACTAATACTGTGTTATACATTCCACAACTTACTTGTTTTATTCCTCTTAATTTGTCTGTTCCTTCTGTGTTTAACATTTGTTGTGGCATTACTCTGTTAGATGTATCTACTAGTCCTAATTGCCCTTCTGTGTTTCTTCCTGCTCCCCATATTGTTCCATCTGCTGCTAACATTGCTATATGGCTTTCTCCAGATGATATTTGCATTATATTTTCTGTTCTAAGCATTTTATATGGTGTTATTATTGCTGATGAAGATGCTGTGTTGTTTCCAAATTCTCCATACTCACTTATTCCCCATGACCATACTGTTCCGTCTTTTTTTAGTGCATGCATTGTGTTAGATCCTGATGATATTTCTATTACATCTGTTAGATTTGGTACTTGTCTAAATTCTTTTGATGGTTTTGCGTCTATTCCTGATGTTCCATATCCACTATATCCGGTTGTCCATACTGTTCCATCATTTTTTAGTATCGCTGTATATTGATATCCTGCTGTTATGTCTATTACATTTTCTATGTTTACTTTTGTTGGTTCTGTTCTGTTTGTTGTATCTCCTAACCCTAGTTGTCCGTTTCCATTATATCCATAAGTCCATACTGTTCCGTCTGATTTTAGTGCTACAAAGTGGTTTTGTCCTCCTACTACTTTTGGTTGTGCTATTCCTCCTTGTACATTTACATTTACTTTTATGCTTCCATATACTTTGTTTGTGTCATCTGAAATTCTTATATGTGTTGTTCCTATTCCTACTCCTGTTATTTTATTTCCACTTACTGTTGATATACTTGTGTCTAATGATTCATATTTTAAATTCATTGTTACTTCATTGTTTAATAATGTGAATTTTGATTCATATCTTGGATTGATGTAACTTGATGTTCCTTGTTCTAGATTTACTAGTGATTCGTCTGTTAATATTTTTCCGTCACTTATATTATATGCAATTGTTGATGATGTTGTTGTTGTATTTCCTAGCTCTCCATTTCCATTATATCCTACTGTGTATATTCTTCCTAATGTGTCTACATACGCTGCTGCTTGATATTCTTGTGAAGTTGTTACTGCTATTGATGTTATTTCTACATCTGTTTTTATTTTTGTTAGTTTTTTTGTTAGTTGCTGTGTTGTTTTGGAATTGTTGTCCATAGTTGTTATATCCTACTGCATATACTTCATTGTTATTTGTTAATACATATGAGCAATATCCTGATGCGTATATATTTTTTATATTTGTCATTTCATTGTCTGAGTTGTCTTTCATTGGTGCTAATACATTTTTATATGTTGTTGTTCCATCTGCTAATTGATATACATTGTTATATCCTGCTGAATATACTTTTCCATTGTTTGTTAATACTACTATGTGATATCTTCCTGTTGCTATTTGTGTTGCATTTGATATGTCATCTTTTCCATTTGGATCTTTTACTTTCCTCCATTTTAATACTTTTTTCTTGATTGTATCCTAATCCTAGCTCTCCTTCTGTGTTGTATCCTGCTCCATATATTTCTCCATCTTCTGTTAGTGCTATTGTTGAATATTCATTTGCTGCTATTTGTTTTATTTTTTGTAGATTGCTTTTTGTTGGTTTTATTCTGTTTGCTGTGTCTCCAATTCCTAGTTGTCCATAGCCATTATATCCCCATCCATACATTTCTCCTGTTGTTGTTATGGCATAAGTTGTGTTTGCTCCTGCTGATATTGATTTTATATTACTTAGTTTTCCGGTTCCTTGTTCATCTACTACTTGTACAAATGTCTTTTGGGTTGCTGTGTTGTTTATTCCTAATTCACCATTTTCATTGTTTCCTGTTGCCCATAATGTTCCATCTTGTTTTAGGACAATTGTATAGTTTCCTCCTGCTGCTACATCTATTGCGTTGTCTATACCTAGATATGTTGGCTCTTTGTAACTGGTTGTATTGTTTAGTCCTAGTTGTCCTTTGCCGTTATATCCCCATCCATATACTTTTCCATCTGCTGTTAATGCTATAAAATGGTTGTATCCTGCTACTAGTTTTGCTTCTGTGATTTTGTTTTTTAGTGTTTCATTGTTTGCAGCAGAAATAGTAATGCTTGTTTTTGGCATTACTGCATTTTTTACCTTTGCATTAAATTCATTCCTGGTTCTGTTGCTAACCCAAATAGTAATGTTGCTATTATCAACATTGCTACTGCTCTATTATCATTTTTCTTTCTTGTCTGCTTTCGCTTTTTCTTTTCATGTTTTCTCTCCTTTTTTCTACAAGTAATATATATTTATTATATTATTTTTTTGTTCTATTTTCAATCTGTGTTTTTTTATGTTACATCTATTTTATTTATTTAAAAGTTACGGAAATTGGCGGTTTGTTTTCTAAACTTTCCTTTTTTACATTTGTTTTATTTTTGTGTTACATTTTCGTCTTTTTTTTGCTTTTTTCGTTAGGGATTGCTGCTTTTCGACGTTTTTGTTTAATCTTCTTTTTCGTTTTTTTCGATACTTTTTATATTTTTGTTGTTTCTTTTTTTACTTTTGTTGTTTCTTTTTACTTTTGTTGTTTGCATTTTTTGTATGCGTTTTTTTGATCAACGGTTTGACATATTTTAAAATGTGTGCTAATATATATTTAGCAATTGCAAGTAAGTCTTTCAAAAATGAACCTAAAAAAGACTAGGAATGTCTGTCAAAACATTTTTTTCCTAGTCTTTTTCTTTTGTTAATTACTTAAATGTTTTTCTATGTAGTAAATTATTATAAGTTTTAGCAACTCTAAAAAGTCTTTCATTTTATAAATGAACCTCCTTCCTGCCTCTTAGCAAGTCGGCATGATTATATTAATATATTTATTTTATATTGTCAATTAACTTATTTGTTTATATATAATATAATTTTTATATTTTTGTTTACTTTTTATGTTAATTGTGTTATAATTGATGAGTATTGTTTTTATTTTTTCATATACTATGCTTAGATTTTAAACTTTAATTTTATTTGAAAGGATGTTTAATTATGCAGTTTTCCATAAAACCTGTAGATTTGCATCATTATGAGGTATTTATGCTTCATCCTGTGCAATCTAAATTGTTTGGTAAAACTCATGAAAAAAACGTATATGGGTTCTGCTACTATTAGTCTTAATGGTGAGAACATTGACATATATTGTGAAGATAATCGTATGAAAAATTATTCTACTGCTATTGGTGAACAAACTTATTCTATTTATATGAATAGCCTTAGCTCTTTGAATTAATTATATGCATGGCAAATAGACCTGAAAATGTGATTTTTAAAAATTTTGGCACTTTTCAAGTCTTTTTTGCCATTTTTTCAATTTTTTTAATTTTTTGCATGCAATTTTAAATTATATGGTATTAGTTCTGTTATATGAGAAAATACCAGGTTTATATATTTTTTCTCATACAACAGTTACTTTTACCTATTTTATATAGCTATATATTTCTGCTTATAAGAGATTTACCAGGTTAATATATGTGTCCCTTTATTTCACATTTTTTACTTTTATAGGGATATATGTGCTTTATATGATGTAACCGGGTTTATATATCTATCATATATTGCAGCTATTCCTATTTTAGTATGTACTTGCTTGTTTTACAGGATATAACCTGGTTTTATATATCTATACTGTAATAACAAACTTTCCTTTTACTTTAGTATTGTATTTGTTTGTTTTTCAGAATATTACCAGGTTTATATATATCTATTCTGAATTGCAAACTTTCCAACTACCTTAGTATTGTACTTATTTATTTTACAGGATATTACCAGGTTTATATATATCTACCCTGTAATAGTAAACTTTCCTTGCTTTCTAAACTTATTTGGATCCTTTTTATTTAGTTTTTCAAGCGCTTGTTTTATTAATTATTTTTATTTTAACATGTTTTTTATTTATTTGCATTTCTGCTTTTTTTATTTTTATATTTGTTTTTATACTTTTTCTTTTGCTTTTTATAATTTTGTTGTTGCTTTAGTTTTTTATTCTTAGCTTTTTTTTTTGTTTTTGATTTTGCTTTAGTTATTTTTTCTTCTATACTTTTCTTGTGTTATCTTTCTTAGTTTTCTTTTGCTATCTTTTTTAGTTTTTTCTTTGGTTGTATTTTTTATTACTACTACTTTGTTCTGTCTACTTTCTTATTATATTTTTTTCTTTACTAACATATTTTTCGTGCTCTTTTTTTCTTCTTGTTTTTTTCTAAACTTGGTTTGGTGAAACCTTGTTTATTTTTTTTTTCTTTTCTAAACTTGGCTGGGTGCCTTGTTTAGCTTTTTTTTTTGTTCTTTATTTCTAAACTTGGCTGGGGTACCTTGTTTAGCTTTTTTTCTTTGTTCTTTATTTCTAAACTTGGCTGGGGTGCCTTGTTTAGCTTTTTTCTTTGTTTTTTCTTTCTAAACTTGGCTGGGGTGCCTTGTTTAGCTTTTTTTTATTTTTGCTTATGTTCTATAAATGTATTCTTTTGAATCGTAGTCTACTACGAAGCTTTTTGTCGTGTACTGTAAGGTTTACAGTTTTCTTGTCTAGTTTCTTACTGATTGATTTTGATAATACTATTTTGTATTCATCTTCTTTATATTTGTTGTAATATTTATTTAGGTCTAATTCTCTATTGTCTTTTGTTACTTTTTCTTTTCCAATTAAGACTTTTTCGTCTCCTTCTTCAATGTAAATTTTTACATTGCTTCTGCGTTTAGCTAATACAATTATGATTAATGCTAAAGCTAATAGTGCTAATAGTAATCCTAATATGTTTAATAATCCTTGAATACTTATTGTTCCTTTGTCTTTTGGTGTTTTGTTGTTATTGTTGTCATTTGTTCCTGATACCAATGGTACTTTGTTTTCGTCTTGTGTATTTTTGTTATCTTCTTGTTTTGTTTCTTCATTTTTGTTTTCTTCGTTTGTTGTTTCTTCTTTATTTGTTTCTTCTGTTGCTTCTTTTTTATTTTCTTCTGTTGTTGTTTCATTACTTATATTTGTTGTGTTTCTGTTTGTTGTACTTGGTACACTTGGGGTAGTGTTTGAAGTACTGTTATTGTTTTTATCTGTTGTGTTTGGTTTGTTATTGTCCGTGTTTGGTTTGTTATTGTCCGTGTTTGGTTTGTTATTGTCCGTGTTTGGTTTGTTATTGTCTGTGTTTGGTTTGTTATTGTCTGTGTTTGGTTTGTTATTGTCTGTGTTTGGTTTGTTATTGTCTGGTTTTTCAGGATTTGTTTGAGCTTCTTCTTTTACTAATACACTGAATTGTGCTGTAAATCCTTCGTAAGTTACTGTTATTACTTGCATTCCTGTTTTGTTTTTGTCATATCCTGATACCATGTTTGCTGTTATTTTTATTGTTGTTGTTCCACTTTCTTTTACAACATTTAATGTTGCTCCTGTTAAGTCTATGTTTTCACCTTTTTTGTATTCTAGTTTATTAGGTAATGTCTTTATTGATATTCCTAATGTTTTGTCTTTACTGTTACATTATATTTGTATGTTTTGTTATTGAATGTTACTGTGATTTGTTTTGTACCTGGGGTTGTACTGTCAAATCCACTTATCATGCTGTTTGTTAATTCGTATTTGTTTCCTAGTTTTCCGCTAGCGTATACTTCTGTTATTGATCCTCCTGCTAAGTCTATTGTGTCTCCGATTCTGTATTCTTTCTTTGTAGGTGCTACAAATTTTGTGTCTTTTATGTAGTCTTCTCCTACTGTTACTTTGAAGTATCCTTCGTATTTTTTATTGTCTTCACTTGTGTATGTTACTTTTAACATTTGTTGTCCAGGTTTTGTTTTATCATATCCTGTTACCATGTTGTTTGTTAATTGAATTGTTTTGATTGTTCCGTCTTCCATATGGATTTTTACTGTTCCACCTGCTAGATTTAAGTTTTCTCCATATTTGTAGTTTGTTTTTGTAGGTGCTATTACTTCAATATGGTTTATTGTGTTTATTACTGCTATTTGGAATGTTTTTGTGTATGTTTTTCCATCTTTAACATATTTTACTGTTAGATTTTTTTGTACCTGGGGTAGTACTATCAAATCCACTTACTATGCTATTTGTTAATGCTATTGTGCTTCCCTTTGCTCCACTTGCCATTTTTTTCTGTAATGCTTCCGCCTACTAAATTTAGTGTTCCTCCTATTTTGTATTCATTTTTTGTTGGTGGTGTTAGTGTTATGTCTTTTACATAATCTACTACATTTACAACTGTTGTGAATTGTTTTCCTTCGTAATTTATTGTTAATGTTTGGTTTCCTAATTTGTTTGGATTATATCCACTTATCATTCCTGATGTTATTGGAACTGTTGTGGTTTCTCCACTTTCTTTTGTTACTTTTAGGCTTAATCCGCTTAGGTTTAAGTTTTCTCCATATTTGTAATTTGTTTTGAAGTTGTTGTTTTCTAATGTTATTGTTTTTATTGCGTCTTTTACTGTTACTCCAAATGTTTGCTTATGTACTTTGTTTTCACTGTCTGTATATGTTATTGTTACTGTTTGTGCTCCAACTTTTGTTTTGTCATATCCGCTTATCATACTTGGGGTTACAGATATTGTTGTTGGTGCACTTGGTTTTGATGCCATTGTTATTGTTATTTTTGCATCTGATAAGTCTAATTCTTCATTATACTTATATGTTATTTTGCTTGGTGCTGTTATTATAACACTTGCTATATAATCTTTTACAGTTGCATTAATTGTTCCAACTGTTGTTCCATTATATTCTACTGATACCGTTTGGTTTCCTAATTTTTGTTTGTTATAGTTTTTAATCATGTCTTTTGTTACTGGTACATTTTCGTCTCCACTTAATTTGTGTACTACTATTACTAGATTTGTTACATCAAATTCTTCGTTGTATTTGTAGTTTGTTTTTACTGTACCTGTTTGTTTTAATGTCATTCCTGTTATTGTGTCGTCTAATGTTACTTTTAAGTTTGCTGTGAAGTCTTGTCCGTTTGTGTAACTGTTTGTGTCTGTGTCTTTATATGTTACTGTTAAGTTTTGATCTTGTGTTGTTGTTGCTGAGTATCCTGATACCATGCTTTCTGTTAGAACTTCTGGGGTTTGTGTCCGGCTTTTGCATATTTTACAGTATATTGTATGTTATTTGTTTGGATCATTTTACTTAATGTGTCGTTGTATTTTCCTGTTACACTTGCAGGGTTTATTGTTATTCCAGTTACATAGTCTTTTACATTTATTGTTAGTGTTGTTTGTTGTCCTTTATATTGGATTGTTACTTGTTGACTTCCTAATGTTGTTGGATTGTATGTTCCTGGTTTTATCATGTCTTTTGTTACTGGTATTGTTGTTGTTCCACTTCCTTTTACTACATCTATTGTTACTCCTGTTAAGTCTGCGTCTTTTCCGTATTTTGTAGCTTTTGTTGGTTGTGTGTTTACATTTATGTTTGTTACCGTGTCTGTTACTGTGTATGTGTATGGTACTTTTACTGTTGTTCCGTTTTCTGTATATTCTATGTCTGAACTTCTTGGGGTTCCTGAAGTTTCTGTTGTTGTGTTGAAACTTGGTATCATACTTGTTGTTACTGTTACATCTTCGTCTGCTCCTGTTTGTCTGTGTATTGTTATTGTTATGTTATTATCCAATGCTTCGTTTATATTGTATGTTGTTTTTGGTGTTCCTTTGATTGTTATTGATTGTACTTTGTTTATTATTTCTATTGGATAATTTACTGTTCCTGTTTTTCCTTCTTCTGTGTATGTTATTTTTAATGTTTTGTTTATTTTGTTGTTTGTATAGTCTGATACGGCTGGGCTCATATTTAATGGGCTTCCGTCGTTTTCTGTTATCATGTTTGCTTTCATTGTTCTTTGTTCTGTTGTGTTGTCTGTGAATGTTACTGTTATTGTTCCGTCTGTTGCTATTGCTTCTCCGTGTTCATATTTTGTTTTGCTTGGTGCTGTGATGTCTATTTTCTTTACTTCTTTACTTAATGTTACTTTTAAGTTTGCTGTGAAGTCTTGTCCGTTTGTGTAACTGTTTGTGTCTGCGTCTTTATATGTTACTGTTAGGTTTTGATCTTGTGTTGTTGTTGCTGAGTATCCTGATACCATGCTTTCTGCTAGAGTTTCTGGGGTTTGTGTCCGGCTTTTGCATATTTTACAGTATATTGTATGTTATTTGTTTGGATCATTTTACTTAATGTGTCGTTGTATTTACCTGTTACACTTGCTGGGTTTATTGTTATTCCAGTTACATAGTCTTTTACTGTTATTGTTAGACTTGTTTCTTTTCCTCCATATATAACCTTAATTGTTTGGTTTCCTGTTTGATTTGGATTGTATGTTCCTGGTTTTATCATGTCTTTTTGTTACTGGTATTGTTGTTGTTCCACTTCCTTTTACTACATCTATTGTTGCTCCTGTTAAGTCTGCGTTTTCTCCGTATTTTGTAGCTTTTGTTGGTTGTGTGTTTACATTTATGTTTGTTACTGTGTCTGTTACTGTGTATGTGTATGGTACTTTTACTGTTGTTCCGTTTTCTGTGTATTCTATGTCTGAACTTCTTGGGGTTCCTGAAGTTTCTGTTGTTGTGTTGAAACTTGGTATCATACTTGCTGTTACAGTTATATCTTCGTCTGCTCCTGTTTGTCTGTGTATTGTTATTGTTATGTTATTATCCAATGCTTCGTTTACATTGTATGTTGTTTTTGGTGTTCCTTTTATTATTATTGTTTGTACTTTGTTTATTATTTCTATTGGATAATTTATTGTTCCTACTTTTCCATCTTCTGTGTATGTTATTTTTAATGTTTTGTTTATTTTGTTGTTTGTATATTCTGATACGGCTGGGCTCATATTTAATGGGCTTCCGTCGTTTTCTGTTATCATGTTTGCTTTCATTGTTCTTTGTTCTGTTGTGTTGTCTGTGAATGTTACTGTTATTGTTCCGTCTGGTGCTATTGCTTCTCCGTGTTCATATTTTGTTTTGCTTGGTGCTGTGATGTCTATTTTCTTTACTTCTTTGCTTAATGTTACTTTTAAGTTTGTTGTGAAGTCTTGTCCGTTTGTGTAACTGTCTGTGTCTGCGTCTTTATATGTTACTGTTAGGTTTTGATCTTGTGTTGTTGTTGCTGAGTATCCTGATACCATGCTTTCTGCTAGAGTTTCTGGGGTTTTTGTGCTCCGGCTTTTGCATAGTTTACAGTATATTGTATGTTATTTGTTTGGATCATTTTACTTAATGTGTCATTGTATTTTCCTGTTACACTTGCTGGGTTTATTGTTATTCCAGTTACGTAGTCTTTGACATTTATTGTTAGTGTTGTTTGTTGTCCTTCATATTGGATTGTTACTTGTTGACTTCCTAATGTTGTTGGATTGTATGTTCCTGGTTTTATCATGTCTTTTGTTACTAGTATTGTTGTTGTTCCACTTCCTTTTACTACATCTATTGTCACTCCTGTTAAGTCTGCGTTTTCTCCGTATTTTGTAGCTTTTGTTGGTTGTGTGTTTACATTTATGTTTGTTACTGTGTCTGTTACTGTGTATGTGTATGGTACTTTTACTGTTGTTCCGTTTTCTGTGTATTCTATGTCTGAACTTCTTGGGGTTCCTGAAGTTTCTGTTGTTGTGTTGAAACTTGGTATCATACTTGTTGTTACAGTTACATCTTCGTCTGCTCCTGTTTGTCTGTGTATTGTTATTGTTATGTTATTATCCAATGCTTCGTTTACATTGTATGTTGTTTTTGGTGTTCCTTTTATTGTTATTGTTTGTACTTTGTTTATTATTTCTATTGGATAATTTATTGTTCCTACTTTTCCATCTTCTGTGTATGTTATTTTTAATGTTTTGTTTATTTTGTTGTTTGTATAGTCTGATACGGCTGGGCTCATATTTAATGGGCTTCCGTCATTTTCTGTTATCATGTTTGCTTTCATTGTTCTTTGTTCTGTTGTGCTGTCTGTGAATGTTACTGTTATTGTTCCGTCTGTTGCTATTGTTTCTCCGTGTTCATATTTTGTTTTGCTTGGTGCTGTGATGTCTATTTTCTTTACTTCTTTGCTTAATGTTACTTTTAAGTTTGTTGTGAAGTCTTGTCCGTTTGTGTAACTGTCTGTGTCTGTGTCTTTATATGTTACTGTTAAGTTTTGATCTTGTGTTGTTGTTGCTGAGTATCCTGATACCATACTTTCTGCTAGAGTTTCTGGGGTTTGTGCTCCGGCTTTTGCATAGGTTACAGTATATTGTATGTTATTTGTTTGGATCATTTTACTTAATGTGTCATTGTATTTTCCTGTTACACTTGCTGGGCTTATTGTTATTCCAGTTACGTAGTCTTTGACATTTATTGTTAGTGTTGTTTGTTGTCCTTCATATTGGATTATTATTTGTTGACTTCCTAATGTTGTTGGATTGTATGTTCCTTGTTGTATCATGTCATTTGTAACTGGTATTGTTGTTGTTCCGCTTCCTTTTACTACATCTATTGTTGCTCCTGTTAAGTCTGCGTTTTCTCCGTATTTTGTAGCTTTTGTTGGTTGCGTGTTTACATTTATGTTTGTTACTGTGTCTGTTACTGTGTATGTAAATGTTGTTGTTTTTGTTATTCCGTTTTCTGTGTATGTTATTGTTGCTATTCTTGTACCTTCTGTTGCTGTACTGAAGTTTGTTAACATACTACTTGTTACTGTGATTGCTTCTGGTACTCCAGATGCTCTTGTTACTAGGATTGATAATCCTGGTTGTAATGGATCATTTACATTGTATTGTGATTTTGCTGTTCCTTGTATTGCTATTTGTTTTATGTCATTTATTATCTCTATTGGATAATTTTCTTGTGATGATACTCCATCTTCTTCATATTTTATTAATAATGTTTTGCTTTCTTTGTTTGTGTTTCCATATAATGATGGTGACATGTTTACTGTACTTCCATCACTTTCTGTTATCATGCTTGCATCTAATGGTTTGTCTTGTGTTGTTCCACTTGCATATTGTATTGTTATTTTTCCTCCTGTTAAGTCTAATGCATCTCCATGATTGTATTGTGATTTTGTTGGTGGTGTGATTGTTATACTTGTTATGTTGTCTTTTTACGTTGTATGTGTATGTTGTTGTTTTTGTTATACCATCATCTGTGTATGTTACTGTTGCTGTTTTTCCTGTTCCTGCTACTGATGTTGTTAATCCACTTACCATTGAATCTAATATGTTTATTGTTTCGTAATTTCCTGCTTTTCTTGTTACTTTTAATGTTCCTCCAACTCCTGTTGTTGAATCATTTAAGTTATATTGTGTTTTTGGCGATGTTACTATTGTGATTTGGTCTATTGGATTTTTTTTATTGTTATTGTGTAATATGCAGTTTCTGTTACTCCATCTTCTGTATATTCCATTTTTAATGTTTTTGTTAGTTTGTTGTTTGTGTATTCTGCTGCTGCTGGACTCATGTTTACTGCTGTTCCTGTTGCGTTGTCTGTTACCATTGCATTTGTTATTTGTACATTTGATGTTGTGCTGTCTGCATATTTTACTTCGATTTTTCCTCCTGTGAAGTCTAGTGTGTCTCCATGTTCATATTCTGTTTTTGTTGGAGCTGTTATGTTTATATTTTTACTCCATTTTTTATTGTTATATTAAATGTTGTTGTTTTTCCTTCATAAGTAACTGTTACTGGTTTTGTTCCTTTATTTGTTGTTAGTGTGCTTAAGTTTGTTAGTGTTATTCCTTGATCTGTTAATGCTACTGTTTCTGTGTTTCCTGCTTTTCTTGTTACTTTGATTGTTCCTCCTGCTAAGTTGTATGTTGTGTCTCCTATGTTGTATGTTTTGTTTGTTGGTTCTGTTGACATTGATATTTGACTTACAACATTTTTATTTTGATTGGATAATTTACTGTTCCTGTTGCATTGTCTTCTTTGTATTTGATTACTAATGTTTTTGATATTTCATTATTTATGTGATCAGATGCTGTTGGTGCCATGTTTACTTGACTTCCGTTACTCTCTCTTACCATATTTGATGTAATTTGTTTTTGCTGTGTTGTTCCATCTGCATATATTATTTTGATATTTCCTCCTGTGAAGTCTAGTTTGTCTCCATGTTCATATTCTGTTTTTGTTGGTGGTGTGATTGTTATTGTTTTTGCTTGGTTTGTGACTTCTACTTCATAGGTCATTGTTTTGGGTCTTGTATTTGTGTTCCATTTGATAATGTGTATTCAAATGTATTTGATATTGTTAGTGTTTGTACTCCTAGTTGTGTTTGGTTATATCCTGTTACCATATTTGTTGTTAAATTTACATTTGATACTGTTCCATTTGCCCATGTTACTTTTTATTCTTCCTCCTGTTACATCTAATGCTTCATTATATGCATAGTCTACTTTTGTTGGTTCTGTTAGTGTTGTTTCTTTTTACATAGTTATATGCTTCTACATCTATTGTTTCTGGTGCTGTTTTGTTGTTTATTGTTACTGTTAATTTTTGCTTGCTTCCTATTTGTTTGTTATTAAATGCTGATATTGTTGCACTTCCATCTGGTAGACTTATGTTTGTTGTGTCTCCACTTGCTAGTGTTATTTTTACTGTTGCTCCTGTTAAATCTAATGCTTCTCCATATTTGATTGCTGTTTTGTTTGGTTGTGTTACAATATTTACGCTTGATATTCTATCATTTACTATTATTGTTTGTTGTGCTGTTTTTCCGTCATATGTAAATTTGATTATTTGTGTTCCTTTTACTTCTACATTACTGGTTCCTGTTATTTTTGTGAAGTTTGGTGAATTTACATCTGCTTGTGTTTCACTTATTGCTAAACCTGGTGTTGTATTTGTTATTGTTTTTGTTGCTCCACTTTTTGTTACTGCTGCTAATGTTAATCCTGCAAAATTTAGTGTATCTCCATGATCATATTCTCCTTGTGTCATTGGTGTTGCTACTGATAGTGATTGATTGGATCATTTACTGTTATATTAAAGGTTGTTTCTTGGCTTTTGTATTCTAATTTTACATTTGGATTATTTACATCTGCTGGTGATCCTGTTTTTATTGTTACTGCTGGGTCTGTCATGTCTATGTCTTCTGTTGTGTTGTCATCATACGTTACTTGTATTACTCCTCCTGTTAGGTCTATTGTGTCTCCATGGTCATACGCTGTTTTTGTTGGATTTGTTTTTACTGATATTGATGTTATTTGTTTTTCTGCTTGTGTAAATCCGTGTGTTGCTAATGTTAGGTCTTTACTTATTTTTACTCCTGATTCATTTGTGTAGTTTACTTTTAATCCAGTTGGTAGTCCTACTCCTGATGGTACTAGTGAAAATAGGTCTGATGGTAAATTTGCTTCGTCTACTGAACTGTCTAGTTTGAATGATAGTTTTAGTATTGGATAATATACTGAAAAGTCTTTTCCGTTTACATCTATTGCATCATCTCCTACTTGACCTGGTATGTATCCATTGTCTGCTATGTCTGTTCCTCCTGATGGCTCTGTTGCTAAGAAATGGAATGTGTTTGAGTTTTTGTCATAGTTTTTTACTTGTAGTGTTCCTAGGAAATAATCACTTTGTGCCATTATCATTCCTAATGATGTTGTTGATGCTCCTGTGTTTTTGTTACATGGTGTTATTTTGCTTTTGTCTATTTTGAATTGGAAGTCGAATCCATTTAGGATTGCTTCTGTTACTGCAGCGATTTCTACTGTTAGGATTTTGTTTGATCCTTTTTTGTTACTCCTAAGTTGTTGATTATGATTGGATTGTCTCCTAACACTCCTGTTGCTGCTTTTGAGATGTTATTAAATAGTATACTGTATGGTGAGAACATATTTAATATCATCACTAATAGGGTTATGAGTGCTATTTTCTTTTCTTTCTTCATATTTCTTTCTCCTTCTTTTATTTTCTTTTTACTTTTCTTTTGTTATTTTTTATTCTTTTTTGATTGTTTGACTTTTTTGCTTGCTTTTTTTGGTTGTAGTGCCGTTTGGGTTATTGACACTTTTTGTTTTATTGAATGTTTGAGTCATTTCCTTTTTTCTCTGTCGTTTTGTTAATCCTGTGTATTCTTGTATTGTTATTGTTTTATATAGGTTTCCTACTACACTTACCATATCATCTAATGATACATATCCTTTTTGTCCAAAGTCGTATCTTTCTGAATATGTGCTGTCTCCTTTGCTTGCTCCCATGCTGTTTACTATTTCTATTGTGTCATTTAAGTCTATAATTCCGCTTCTGTCTGCGTCTCCTTCGTATAGTATTTTGGTTCCTAAGTCTATTTCGTCATTTTCATTTATTGTTATTTTTGTTGTTATATCTGCTAGGAATCCTTGCCTTTCTGCATAGAAATCATATTTTCCTGGGATTACATATATTTCGTAGTTTCCTTCATCATCTGATTTTGTTGTTTTTTCTGTTTGTTCGCTGTCTACATCATCTAATGAAAGATTTCCTGGTATGATGTCGTCCCAATTTACTTGGCCTTGCTTGTATATTCTTAAGTCCGCTGCATAATTCATTGTTATTCCATATGAGCCATCCATACTTTCTTTTAGCCCATCTCCTAGTTGTATTTTTCCTTTTATTTTTCCATATGGTCTTTTTATATGTATTTTGTATGTTTTTTGTATTTCTTGCTTTTCTGCTGTTACTGTGATTTCTATTATTGTTTCTTCTTCTCCTAATTCATTTAGTCCTATTTTTTCTTGTATCTCTTGACTCGTGTCTGTTATTTTTTTTCTTCATATACTATATTTCCATTATTGTCTCTTTCTGTTTTTCCGTTTTTCATCTTTTTTGGGATATTTTATTTTTATTGTTGATTTTGCGTCTTCTGCTTGTGTTTTTAAATTTACACTGTCTATATATTCTAATATTTTCGTTTCATATTCTAATGTGTCTTTGTCAAATGTTGGATTTAAGTCGTAATTTCTGTAGTTTCCTTCTTCATTGTTTCCATTGCTTATTTCTATCTTTTTTAGATTTGCATTTTTTGATTTTAAATCTAATGTAAATTCAAATAGTGATTGTGCTTGATAGTTGTTTGATTCGCTTGTTACTACTTTTATTCCTGTTGTTGGTGATGTGCTTCCTGTTTTTAATTTGATGTCGTCTGTTGTTATGGCTGTTTCGTCTTCCATTTGAAACTTATTTTTCCTATTATTGCTTCGTCTGCTACTTCTACTATTGGTTGATTTGCTGTTTCTTCTTTATAATAATTGTTTGTTCCTGTTCTTTCGTCTTCTCCTAGTATTGAATATACCATTCTTAGCTCGCCTGTCGTTCCTTCTATTTCTAACATGTCCATATATTTTTCGAATCCGTTTATATATGTAAAGTTACTTGGTATCCCGTCTGCATCATTTACGTCTATTGCTGCGTTTGTTTCTATATTTGATGGTGTTAAGAGGGCTGTATTATATTGTAATCTTAAGTCTATTCCTTTGAATTTTAGTTTTCTTATTCTTATTTCTATTATTAAGTTTTTTTCCGTTTACAACTTCTTGTGATATTGCTCTGTATTCTATTTTTTGATCATTTGCTGGTTCTAGAGTGCTTGCATATACTTTTCCTGCTGGTATGTTTATTATTGTTGCTATTGCTATTGCTATTATTAGTAGTATTTTGCTGCTTTTTTTGCTTTTTCTAGCATTTGCTTTTTCCTTTTTCCCAGATTTTTTGTTTCTTTTGTTTGTTTTTTTATTATCTTTTTTCCCAGATTTTTTTTTACTTTTTGTTTTTGTTTACTTTTTGTGTTTTTGTTTACTTTTTTTTTGGCGTTTTTTGTTTTTTTGTGGTTTTTTAGAATATTGTTTTTTTTTCTGTTTTTCTTCTGTTTTTGACGCATTTCTTCCTTTTGTCTTATATTTTTACTTTATCTTATTTGTCATTTCGTGTCAATTTGTGCCTTCTTGCTTTTTTTTTTGCTTTTCTTTTTACGGATTTTCTCTTTACCTTTGTTTTTGTCATTTTGTTTACATCTTTATTACATTTGTTTTATTTTTGGGGCGTTTTTCTTAGGGATTTTCTGCTTTTGTTTGCTTTTTATTTTTTTTATTTTTTGTTATTTTCATATTATTTATTAGAACTTTTTTAAGAGAGTTTTTTTTTTGAATATAAAGCAAATTTTATTTTTATTTTAGTATTATAGGAAGTTAAATTCCTAGAACAGAACAAAAGCGGTTGGCACTTTTTCATTTTATATTCTAGGAAATTTGGATTGTTACTTTTAATATTTAGGAAGTTAGAATCCAAAAAAGTAGCATTTTCTGCTACTTTAATTATATTTATATATTTTTCTTTACCTTTTGGATTAGTGTTTGCTTGATTTGGGAATTGTATTTACTGGTTGCATATTATTTTATTTTATCCGATTCCGTTACAACGTAAAATCACCGTAATCCTTTTGATTAATATATATTATTCTACTGGTACGCTGTTTACTCTTGTTATTTTGTTGTCTGTTATTCTTACTTCTACTGTATTATCTTTTGCTGATATATAGTAATAGTATTCTCCTTTTCTTTTGATTTTTAATACTTCTAGTTCTTCTTTTTTGACTTTTTCTCTAATTCTTTGAATTTTTTTGTGCTACTTTTACTGCTTTTTTTTTTGCTTTTTTTCTTCTTTGCTTTCTTGTTTTTCTTTTGCTTCTTCTGTTTTTGTTCTGTTATTCCTACTAGTTTTAATACTTGTCCATTAAATGTGTTTTGGCTTTTATCTAGTATTAATGCTAATATGAAGATTATTATTATTGCTATTATTACTATTCCTGCATTTCTTATTCCTTTTTTTGCTTTTGATTTTCTTTATTTTGCTATTTTTTTCTTTGATGCTTTCTTCTTTTTCTGCATCTTCAATATTTTTTTCTGTTTCTTTTGTGGTCTTTTCTTCTTGATTTTCTGGTGCTGTTTTTTTTGTTTTTTTTCTTCTTTTTCTCTGGTACTGTTTCTTTGTTATTACTTTTTTGTTTTTTCCTCTGGCACTATTACTTTTTTGTTATTACTTTCTTCTTTCCTTACGGATTTCTTGGTTTGATTCATTTTGCTTTCTTGATTTTCTTCTCTTTGTTTTTCTAATACTGCTTTTCTTGTTCTGTATTTGTTACTTCTTTTTCCTCTTTTTTTGTTTTTTCTTCTTCCTTTTTATTTGTTCTTTTTTGTTTTTGCCCATCTTTAGTCTCTTTTCTTTTTTATTTTTTAATTTGCCTGTTTCTTTTCTTGCTTTTTATTCACTTTTTGGCAATTTTACTATTTTATCCATCTGGTTAGAATCTGCTAATTTATGAAATTGTTATTTTTTGATTTTTTGAACTTATATGTTATATTTTGCAAAATTTTTTTTATTTTTTATTTAGAATTTTTTTTGTTTTTTTTTAGTTTTTTTAGTTTCAGTTTGCAAAATTTTTTATTTTTACTTAGAATGTGTCATTTTACTAGATTATTTCTATTTTATATTTTTTTAATGTGCTGAGGCTGTTTTAGTTTTGCTGGTTTATTTGTTCTTCTGTTATTGGAGTATATCTTATTAGATCTTTGCTGTTTAAGTTTTCTTTATGCATATATATTGCTGTTATTTGATGATTGTCATACGTTGTGTAGTAATATATTCCTTTGCTTGCATTACAGCATGAAGTATATATTGTTATTTCGTATTTTTGGTTTTCTAGTTCACAGCATCCTCGTGGTTGTTCTACTGAGTTTAATATATGAAAGAATTGGCTTACACTTTCTTTTCGCTTTCTAATGATATTGAGTTCATTTTACAAATACTGCTCTGACAAATCTTGATTCTGATGTTAAGTCTCCTGGCAATCCTATTGTTCCCATTCCTCTGCTATATTCTTTTAAGTCTAGCCCTTTGCAAATGTGTTTTCTTTGCTTTTGGCTGATAAGCTTCTATATTTACTTAGCGTAAACATTTGCTTGTCAAATGTTGGATTGTTGGTTAGGATTCCTATTGGATTTTCATATATTTGATTCCTTCTTGTACTGCTTCTACTGTTATGGTTTCTTTGCTGTCTGCTATTATCCAGTGTAATTGTGCTACTGGTAATTGACTGTTAAATTAGTGTGTCTGTGATGTTTATTTCTTCTATTTTCTTTTTGCTTCTTCTACTGTTGCACTTTGGCTTAATATCCATGGTATGAATTCATATTGTGCTATGTTGGTTTTTCCGTTTTGACTTTTGTTGTATTTTGCGTTTCCGACAAAGTTTAATCCTGCTATCCCTAAGCCTTTTTCGTTTATGGCGTCATAATATAATGGGTAGTTTTCTGCTACATATGCCATTCCTATTATTGCATAATGGCTTTTTATTGTCTTTGATTCACTGAATTTTATTTCGTAATTTCTTGGTGTTATTGTTATTTCGTTTTTCCATATGAGAATTCATAGTCTAGTGTTCTTCCAAATAGAAGTCTTTTTTGTTTTGTATGTTGCTGCTGTACACATTTTTTCCTCCTTTCTTAGAATTTTATGTTTGCCTGCCTTTTTTTTTTTTTTATAGAACAAAAGCGGACATTAGTTTAACATTTTCTTATTTGAACATTTTAGAGTCTTTTTCTTTGTTCGCGCTTCGATTTTGTTTTTGCTTTTTCTTGTGTATTTTCTTTTTTTGTTTTTATAGGAAGTTTGGCGAACTTTTTATAATTTTAATTTTGTTTTTGCTTTAGTTTTATTAAAATATTTAGTGGTATTTTTTATTTAATCTTTTTCTAGGTCTTTTTATTTCTTTTTTATTTCTTCTATTGTTGTGTTTTTTACTTTTTTTGCGTATTCTTCTATACGTCTTTTTCTTTTGGCATATTGCTTTTGCGCTATTCCCCATTCTTTTAGTATTGGTAATATTTGTTTTTCTAGTTCTGGATAGTATTTGCATAGCGTGTCATATGCATTTAGTGGCTTGTCTTCTTTTGTGTATCTTGCACTTTCCCAGTCTAATGCCATTTCTTCATAGTCTGCTTCTGCTTTTTCCTTTTCGTTTTGGTGGTGTTTTGATATTTCTCTGTGTATTTTTGATACTTCTTTTTTCGTAGAATAAGTACATGTATATTTTGTCTATGTCATGTTCTTTGATTTGTTTTATTTTTTCTTTTTTTTTTTTTTTATGTATTTTTCTGCTAGATAGTTTACTATTTTTCTGTGTTTTATATGTGTATTCTATATATTCTTGGTTTTTCATTGCTTTTTCTTTCCTTTTTATTTTTGTGATTTTGTATTGCATATTTTGAGTTACTGTGCAGTCTTTTTTATTGTGCTTTTTTTCTTTTTTTATTTATATCATATTTTTTCGTTTTTCTCAATATTTTTTGTTGTTTTTGCGTTTCTTTTTTTGTCTTTTTGTTTTTGCGGTTATGTTGTTTACTAATAATGGTTCTTGTTATTTTATTTACTGCCCTTTTTCTTTTGTTTTGTGTTTTTGTTTTGGCCTTCGGGTTATGAGATGTGCTGGAAACGTTTATGTAATTTAGTGAAATCAAGGGTTTTAGCTGATATTTCAATAAAAACTGGGGAAATGGTTTTAGAACATTTGTGCATTTTTATGCACTTTTTGAGGAGTTTTTCCCCAACTTTTCCCCAAGAATTTTTAACATTTATTGAAGTAAAATGGGAAACCTAAAATTTATTTTGGAGGTTTTAATTATGAAAGAAATAACTTATCACAAAGAAGGAGATTATTTAATACCTAATTTGTGTTTGCCTAAACAGCCTGATGGGCATATTGGAAAATATGGAAGATTAAGATTAAACTATTTAAAGAATTTTGATATACCATTTTATACTGAATTACTTATTAGTGGTACTTTGAAACAGCATTTGCTAGATATAGATAGAGATGCTAGTAATAAGGTTAATTTACTTATAAAGAGGTTTGCAGAAGATGAAAATGTTAATGAGTTGTTGAAGGAGCATCATCAAATGGAGTGGGTTCAAGCTATGAATAATATTAAAAATAGAGCTGAAGAAATTGTTTTAAATGAGATTATATATGTATAGGAGGAATTTAGATATGGTTAATTTTAGAGAAGTAAATGAAGATGATATTTTAAAAGAATGGTTAGAATATAGAGAAGAGACTTTGCTTTGCCAGCTTTCTGATGAAGATTATAAGCATAGTTTAAATTTTGATAAGTTTTGTGAGAAGATTTTGCGTAATGTCTCTAAGAATAATAAACAGTTTGTTCAGTCTCAACTTGATAAATTGTATGATGATTTTATGAGGTATCTTGATTATTGCAATGAAAAGTATTATAGGAATGGATTTGTGGATGGTTTTCAGTTGGTTATGGGATGTTTTAAAGAATAAAAAATTTACAATTGTGCTATAAAACATATAATTTTTTTAGCACAGATGTAAATTAACAATTGTGCCACTTTTTTATGATTTTGTGGCACAATTGGAAAAGTGTGGAATTTGACTAATAACAGTCTTTTCCACACTTTTTATATAATACAATTACTAATTTACTATCCATTCTCCATTTTTTGCCGTTTTTTCTTTCTATTAATTCTATGTCTTTTTTATTAGCATTTGTAATAAATTATAAAATAATTTCCCTAAAAATCTTATTTTTTTTTAACAATTCAATCAAATTCTGATCTTCTAGAAACATTTTTATTGAAGTTCTTACATATTTTTCTAATGATTCTTCTATATATTCAAAAACTATATCGGTATCAAATCCTTCATAATATTTCTTATAATCAATTGAATTATTTAAAAGCCATTTATCCATTTTTTTTTGCAATAGTATCTATTTGTTCAAAATTTCCATGAGCTATTGCTGATCTTAAATCATAAATCATTAATAAATATCTTTCTTCTTCAACATAATTTATATTTTTATATTTTAAATATAGTAAAATTAAGATTTTATTACAAAATTGTTTTCTTATAGAATCTTCTATGTTATATCTATTAGAATCTGGCTTGTGAGTCAATAATAATTCTAGTATTGATACTAATGACATAATTCTCATCTTTTTTATCTTCCATTGATATATAGTTACTTATATTATCTGCTATATAATTTATTACTTCATTTTTTCTGATTTCATTATTAAGTTTTCTGATTCTAAAAATTTATGATAGATTTTATTAAATATACAAAATTTAACATTATTGTTTTTCTTCTTCATCTGTTCTTGCTGTCGATAAAACTAATAAATTAATTATTATATTGTGTATTGTTTTATCTATTGACTTTATCTCAAAAAAAATCAAAAGCTTTCTGGTATTAAAGTCCATTATTTCTGTATGAACCTTCTGGAAATGACAAAAATGTTAATAAATCAATATATGAAATTATCTCTTTATATTTTTTTATAACCATAATCACTATTTTGAAATTCACAATTTGTGTCATATCTCAAAATCACCCAATTTTTTTGCCATTTTATAATAAATATCACTATATTTTTTCCATTTCTCGTGTATAAATATTTTTTTATTTAAGTTATATCTTTCAAAATATTTATCTACTATCATTTCTAAGTTTATTACTTCCTTACCAAATTGTTCATATGTTTCTGGTATAGGAGTATTTTCTATATAATTTGCTTTTTTTAAAATCTGAGCAACTGCTCTAATTTCTTGAGATGTTCTAGGATTATCAAAGCAACAATTTTTCAATTCAATCTTTTATCTATAGGATACATACAATTTGTTAAAATAAATCCATAGTACATTTTTTTTTCTCCTTTATTTATCTTTTATATTTTTACCATCTTCTACAATTACTAATATATTTATCAGCATAATATATAATTTCATTAATTTAAATATTTTCATTTTCTTATTATAAAATTACTATCCATTCTCCATTTTTCTTGCCGTTTTTTCTTTCTATTAATCCTTTTTCTTGCATTTTCTGCCATATATGTTTTGACAGTTCTTACAGATTTATTAATTTGTTTTGCAATTTCTTCTTGGTTTGTTGCTGGATTTACTTTTTAATATATTTATAATTGCTTGTTCTTCTAAAGTGCAATTATTGCCCTTTAATTTATTTTCATTTGCACTTTGAATATTATCTATATGTGTATATCTATTCTTTAATTCATAGTTACTATTTGTTAATAAATTATAAAAGAATTTTTCTAAAAATGAAGTATCCTCGAATACATTTTTTTTTCAAAATTTTGTAATTAGCTCTTACTAATGAATTTCTAAAATACCATGAATTTTCAGCAAATACTTCATCATTAATATCAAATCCAAAAGTTCTTAGATATTTTATAATAAATACTGCTGTTGTTCTTGTATTTCCTTCACAAAATGGATGCACTTGCCAAATATTTGATGTGAATTTGCATAAATGTTTTATAGATTCATCTAGACTTAATCCTTTATATAAAAAATTTTTCTCTTGGTCAAAATCATATTCTAATGTTTCTTTTTATTGTATCAAATGGTGCATATATTACTGTATCTCCATTTAATACCCATTCTTTTTTTTTAGTAAAGTTATAATCCCTATATACTCCTGCTCCATCAAATACCTCTTTAAATAATCTTTTATGAATATTTAATAATTCTGTTGGTGAAAAATTAAATGCTTTTTTCGCTTAATATTTCTGTAATCCTTACTGCAACTTTATCAGCTTCCTCGCTCTCTTTTCAAAGTTTTTTCTACTACCTTGAACTTCATAATATTCATCTATTCTTGTTTTTACTTCTTCAATATCTATTGTTCCTTCAATATGTTCTTTAGCAGTTTTTATTAAGTATTTTGAAGGTTTTAATCCATCTACATCTTGCAAACCAATTGCTGTTTCCCATGTTTTAGTTTTTTCTACTCGATTTGGTTCACCTTGTTTGATATATTCTGATAATTCTAAATTCCAATCTTCTTTTTTATCCATTAGAAATACCTCCTACATATATATTATATCAGTTATCTGATATAATATCAATATTAAAGTGCAATTTTGCACTTTTAAAATATAAAAATTGCACTTTAAAAATATATTTTATACATTAGTTCTATTCAATTTCAAACTTAATAATTTTAGCATTTTTATTTTGTATAATTTTATATGCTAGATATAGACGTATTCTACAATATTCTTTTAAATAATTGTCCTGTTCTTCTTCAGTTCCTTTTCTTTTATCCATAATGATTTTTCTAATATTTCCTTTCGCAAAGTTTCATCTTTTGAGCAATCAATAAATTCAAAAAAGGCTATCGTCAATAAATTTCGGATTCCATTCTTCTTTAAAATCACAAAAAATTATTGTAGGCAAATCTTCTTTTCTTAAAAGAAATATTCCATCCATTTGAGGTATATTTATTATTGGAATTTTTTATTCTTACATATAATCACATTTTTCGCTATAATCATAATCAAATTTCTTGAAGTAACTTTTACTTAAATAATTCGATATGACTATGTAATCTTCTATATTATCTATCTGATCTAAAATTGCTTCTAAAGGTTCTGTTGATTTATTTGATATCTTGTTAATCTTCTTTATATACTCTTTTTCTATTCCAATATCTAAAGCAGCACAATAACTTTTAGCAATATTTTCATATCCAGTAACATTCTCAAAGAATAGCTCTCTAGGAATTAATTTATTTATACCTAATGCTCTTTCAATTTACTTTTGCTTTCTTTTATTTTATTATATTTTCTCAAAGAGTTAATAAAATCACTATCTTTCTGTATATTTTGTTTAATTAATCTCTTGAATTGTTCAACTTTATTGTTATCCAAATCATGACTCCTATTATATTCTTTCTCTTTATCTTCTGCTTCCTGAATAGCAATATTTAATGCTTCTACAATAGAACTATTATTATATTTTACATTTAAAATTCATCCAGCTCAGTAGACTTTTTAGAATTTATTAACTCTAAAAGTTTTTCATAAAAATATTTATCTTTTCTAGTAATCTGTTTTTATTTATTGAATTAATATTAACAAAATCAATTTCAAAAACAAATAAAAACTCTTTTTTGAGCACGATTGTTGTATCAATACACCAACCACTCCAGCTACTTTTTATATTCATGGTCAATGAATTCAAAGTCAAAATTATCATAAACCTTTTTGTATGCAAGTTTTTCTTATTAAAATATTTTCTGAAATATTCTGTAGCATCCCATGCATCATATAAATTAATTAAAGAATTTTCTATATAGTTAATCATTCGCTTAATTGTATTTAAAGATGTCTCTATTATTTTATTGTGTGTTGATAACATAATTAAGCAATAAATTATTCCACAAGCAAATTGAAAGTTTATAACATCATATTCGTCAAACTCATTGTCTTTATAATAAATTCTCTCTATTAATATATTATCAAATAAAACATCCATAGCACTGTAATTTGATGACTTCATTAAATATATAACAAATTTTAATAAAAGAGACATCAAATTGTCATAATATCTTATATCTGAATTTTTTCTTTACTGAATATAAATTAAATTTAAACATATTATTTGCAAAATTATGCTATTTTCTTTATCTCTATTTCTTCCTCATCCATTTGATGAATATATAGATAAAAGTTTTATTATTTTATATTCGTAATCATCATAATCATCATTAGAATAAGCTAAAAAAAGATAATGACTCTAAAAATCTAGTAAATTGTCTATTTTTGTGAAAATTGTTATATATTTTTCTGTAATATTCTTCAATATTAACAATGCTAATGACTTTATTCCATAAAGCTTATTATCATATAAATATTTAAAGTAATTAAATAATCTACTATTTTCATCATAAGCATCAGGTTCTTCATACTCAGATGCCATATTAAACAAACAACTATTAATTAATTTAATTTCATCATTTATAAACAATTTATTGTCTGTATAAATAACCATATCACTCAATTTATTAAAAATATTTTTATACTGTTTTAAACAATAAAAATTGGTTCTTTTTTACTTACTCTCTTTCCAATGCTATTTGAGATAAATACAATATCTTTATTCTCAATTAGATAATTTTCTTCATTAATCTTTTGATTATTAAAATAGTTAGACAATTCAATTAGTTTTTTATAATCATATTTTCCAATTATACCATTTTTTATTGATATATAGGTTCATAATCAGAATTGTCTTTAACTTTACTTTCATCATTAAAATATATTTCCTGCTCTTTTAGAAATTTTTTAAATTCAATTTCTTCTTTTTATGCATTTTATTATTTTGGTTATTAGCTCTTTTTCAAGTTCCATAGATTTTTATATATGTATTTTTTCAAGTTCTTCATTAAAATAATCTTTTTCCGTATTAAGCTTTAGGGCTATCAAAACATTTTTTCCTGTTTTATAAATAGACATTAAAACAAAGACTAATAAAATTCCATGTGTTATCAAATAAGTTATATTACAAAAATTACAAATATCACTATCTTGATTATATTTTACCATGTTATTATTATCATATAAAAAAATTTATTAATACATCTATTATATTTTCTTTTTATTTTGTCCTATATAATATAACTTTTTGTTAAGCTCATTATTTTGATCTTTTATTACTTCGGCTATAAAAATAACTATAGCTACTAATATCCCCGTTACACCAATATAAACATCTGAAATATAATCTTGTTCTAGTATATTTAATATAAGGTCCATTGATCTCTCCTTTCTAAATAAAAAAGCAAAATAATTTTGTAAAATCAATTACTTTGCTTATCTTTTGAATTATTTTTTTGATCATAAACATCTTTTAAAACTTCTATAATCTTATCAATTTCATTTCATTATCAAAATATACCCTATAATTTAAAGACCACAAGTATTTCTCTGGAACTTTTCACCTATTAAAAGTTCTTCATTTTTAGGTTCTCTAGTTATTATTAAGATTTTTGATTTGTATATATGTACTTCATATATTTTTTCCTTTTCATTTCTTATAGCTATATAATTAGGAGTCACTTCTTCATAAACTTCATTATATACTCTTTTTTAATTTTTCAAATAATTTTTTCATGAAGTTCTATCAAATTTTTTATATTTTTATTAATATAAAATTGTTCAAAACTAAGAGGTGTATTCTCAATTCAGATGCGTCTTCTTCATCTTCCAATTCTTCCTTCGTTGGTTCAACTAATACAAGATTCTTCTCTAAATTATTAATAGTTGCGATTGATTTTAATATGCTATATGCTTGTTCTTTTGGCATAGCATAAAATTCTCTTTTCTTTCTTTTCCATTGATGTTTTCTACACTTCTTAATTCTGGGTTTAAGCCATCTATTAATTCATGAACTTTTTTATCGGAAAGTCTATTTTCAACTTTATAATATGCATATAATCTAAAAGCAAATGGTATACATTCACTTCTATTTAGTTCTTCTAATCTTTTATTAACATTATCTGAATATCCTATCTTTATATATTTCGAAAAGATGGATTTGTTAAAATATAAATTACGCCCTTATTATCTTCACTCATTTATTATACCTCTCTTTACTTTTTTAGCTTTTAATATTTCATATAATATTAAATTTTCTAATCTTTTATTGCTTGAATATTTGTCAAATTCTAAAATAAATTCTTTATTTTCAATAAACTCTTTTTAAAAATTCCTATAATAATTGAGATTACTATTGCAGCCGCAATAGCTACAAATATTGTGTTTATAAATCCTATTTTATTACTCAGTTTTTGTAACCCTATTTCCCATATAGTAAAAGTAAGTGTTCCTATAATTATTGATTTATATAACTTATTGTCTTATTTTTTTTTCTTCACTCAAGCTATTTCTTAAAATTTCTAACTTGAAATTTGATCAATTCTGTTTTCTTGCAATAAATAGTTATCCAATCTTTTTGATATTTGTTTATTTCTTTAAATAATTCTTTAAGCCTTTTTTGATTTTATTTTTGTTATATTTTAGGATATATTTTTTTGAATGCTGCTCTTTTGAAAATATGCAAACATATAAGGTATAAAATTACTACTAAACCCATAAATAAAATAAATTTTTTCAAAGTACTTTTGTCCTTCATATGATAATTTTATATACAAAATAGATATTATAACTAATCCAACTTTCCATATAATACTAGCTGTTTTACTATAAATTGCACATTCTTGTTTATATTTTTGCATTAACTTATCCATATCTTACACTCCATTTAAATATTATTTATACTACTCCCATAAATTCTTCATCTAATATTTTCTTACGTTCTTTCCAATCAGGCATAAATATTGTAATAAAATTATATAAATTCTTACTATTATTTTGATGCTTAAAATGAGATAATTCATGTAAAACAACATATTCTATACAGCATATTGGAGTTTTTATTAAATTCAAATTAAATATAACTTTATTACATGCCGGTATACAGCTTCCCCATCTTGTTTTCATTTGCCTTATTTCTATTTCAGGAATTTTTATACCATATTTTTTAATGTTTCTTGATATTTTATCACTAGCTCTTCTAGAACATTCAGAGCATATTGTTTCAACCATTTTTCATAAACTTTTTAATATAACTTTTATTGTCTATATATTTTTCTTTTATATGAATTTCAATATATTTATTATTCATAACAACATTGTTACCATTATCTGAAATAATTTTCATTTTATATTGCTTTCCTAACAAATAAACTGTTTCTCCATCTTCAAAAGTTATATTTTCCTTTTTGTTCTGCAAATGTATCATAAAATCTTGTTGTTTTTTTTTTATCCAATTTGCCTTTTTCTTGACAAAGTCTTTTGCTTTATCTAATGACATTTTCATTGGTATTGATAAAGTTACTTTTTTATCTATATTCACTTTTAGATTAATATTTTTTTACATTTTTTCTTTGAACATAAAATATATCTTTTTCTCCATTAGATTCAATAAAATCTTTTTCCATGTTTCATCCTTTCTAGACAATTAGTATTTCATTAGTGCTATATTTATAATATCCTCTATTAGTTTATCTAATTCTTCAAGGTCTAAATTAATATTCTTTCTTGTTGCATACATAAATATTGTATCATCTATTGCTTGAGCAATTTCATTATGAATATCTGTATTATAATGCCAATCTCTTTTTATTTTACTTTCAATCTCTCTTTGAATAGTTAAAGCAATTTCTCCCTATTTCTTCTATGTTAGCATTTTCTTTCATTCTTGAATTAATTTATCATATATAACTCCATAAAAAAGCTCTTGAATTTTCTGTTGTTATATTAGTTGGATAGCTAATTCCTGAATTTCCTTTTTCTAAAATCTTCTTTGATATCTTGCATTTTTGTAAATACTCACTATCTGTAATTCTTCTATTTCTATAGGCTTCAATAGTTTCTTCAATTCTTGTAGAAAATTTCTTGTAATAAGCTGGATCTTCTTTGGATTTTTCACTTATAGTTCTTGTTAGCCTTGTTCTAATAGCATCTGCTTTTCCTCTATCTGTTCCCATTTTTTCTAATTCTTTATCAAAGTTTTCTGCATCTGTTATATCTACTGGTTCTGTTATTCTCATCATTTCTTTTTTGCAACTACATAATTATCTAATAATTTTGCATCTTAGCCTCATATTCTTTATGATCTATAGTCTCAGAATATCTCAATTTTACTGTTGCTCTCAATTTTTGGTAGAAAGCTAATGCTTTTCTTAATTCACTTATTTTTTCTTTTCCAACTTTGTAATAGGCTTGGTCACTTGGTAAAATTATTCTAACATACTTCCAAATTTACATAGCTTATCATAGAAGTCCTTTCTTATCTTTTCATCTTCTAGAAGCGCTTCGTATTCTTCTAAATCATTTTTATTTTTATATCTTTAAATATCTCTTTAAGTTTTTCATATGCTTCAAACATATTGTTTATTTCTGTATCAATGTAATAAACAGATGACTTAATATCTTCTTCATTAAATTCTTCTAATCCAGCTTCTTGATACATTGTTAATGCTTTATCTAATTCTCCTAAGAGTCCTCTATAATCAACTATATAACCATAATCTTTTCCATCACAAAGTCTATTTACTCTTGCTATAGCTTGTAATAAATTGTGTTCTTTTATTTGTTTATCTAAATATAATGTTGAAGCTCTTGGTGCATCAAATCCTGTAAGTAGTTTATCTACAACTATTAGTATATCTATATCTCCATTTATAAATTTAGATTTTATGGTTTCTTCATATTCTTCTTCATTTTATAGTTTGAAATAGCATTTATATAAAACTTCTTTACAATATCATTTGTATCTTCATCAATACTTCCTTCTCCTTCTCTCATATCTGGAGATGATATTACAACTGCAACTTCTAATTCAGGAAATTCATCTTTAAAAAATATTATAATATTTTACTGCTTCAACTTTTTATTACATGCAAGCATTGCATTAAATCCTGTTCCTTTTAGTGTTTCATTATAATTTTTAGCTATATCCCATGCAATCAATTCTAATCTTTTGCTCAGATGAAGCGACTTTTCAAATCTACTCCATTTCCTCATAACTTCATTTTTTGTTCGGAAGTCAGGTTTCTTGTTAGCATATCTAGTCGCATATCAATAGCTTCTTTTTGAAACTTCTTGATCAACCATTTTCCCTTCATATATCAATGGTACTATAGCTTTATCTCTTAAAGCATCATCTAAAGAATATTTATGTATTAATCCTCCAAATTTATCAAATATATTTCTGTCTCTTTTTCATAATAGGTGTTCCTGTGAAAGAAATATATATTGCTCCTTTGAACACTTCTTGCATTCTTCTATTTATCTCACCATATTGAGTTCTATGTCCTTCATCAACTAATATAAATGTATTTGGTGCATCTACTGCAACTCCTGATTTTACTACTGTTTCAAACTTATTTACAACTGTTGTTATAACTCTTATTTTTTCATTTTTGATTAATTCTGTTAAATTATTCCCTGTTGTTGCTCTTGCTGCCTCTACTCCTATTCTGTTAAATGTCTTATGAATTTGCTTATCCAAATCTACCCTATCTGTAACTATAACTACTTGTGGATTCTGTATTTCTTTATCCTCCATCAATTTTTTGTTACATATACCATTGTTATTGATTTACCAGAACCTTGTGTATGCCAAACAACTCCACCTTTTTGTAATGTTTTATTCTTTCTAACATTTCTTTTACTGCAAAATATTGTTGATATCTACATATTTTCTTCGTTCCTGCTTCAAATATTATAAAATCTTTTATTAATTCTAAAAATCTTTCCTTTTCAAATAGTGAAATTATATCTCTATCTTGTTTTGTTACTTGTCTACCAATTACAGTTTTATCTAGTAATTCATTTTGTTTTTCCACATATTGTTCATTCCATGTTGACCAAAATTTATCTGGTGTACCACAAGTAGCATATTTCGTTTCATTTTTATTAGCTGCCATAACTATTTGTATAAATTTAAATAGTTGAGGAATATAATCTGGTTTTTGATTTCTTATATTTTGAGAAATAGCTTGAATTATTGGTACTGATGCATCTTTACATTCTATTACTGCTAATGGTATTCCATTTACAAATAAAACAATGTCTGGTCTCGCATAATCTTTACCATTCATTCTTAACACTGAAAATTCTTCTGTAACATAAAAAATCATTATTTTCAGGGTGTTCAAAGTCTATGTATTTTATATCAAAAGATCTTTTTAGTACCATCTACCATGTTCTCTTGATAAGATTTTCCCAATGTTAATAAATCATATATTTTTCATTTGTACTAATAAGTCCAGTTACTAAATCTTCATTTAAATCTTTAATAGCTTGTCCTATGGTACTTGCTTGAAAATTTATATTTTTCTCCTTTATATTCATAACTATTTATTTCATTTAATTTTTAGCTAATATATCTTTTAAATATTACATCTGTCAGAATGTTATTTTTTAAATTTTTATTTTTCTTCTGATATGTATTTATATCCCAATTTTTGTAATACTTCTATAGTTGGTCTTTGACTTGTAGTCATTTCATTAGCTATTGGTATTTTTTCTTCCATTTAATTTGCCCCCATAAATTAAATTTATATTTTTACTCTTATTTTTCCGGTTAGTAATTGTTGCATTAAACCTTGTTTTAATTTATTATACTCTTCAATATTTCTCGTAATAATTTCAATTTTTCTATCTAGTATTTCTAATACAGTAATAAACTTTGTTTCCATATCTTTTTCTAATTTTATAACTTTAGATTTGGCTAAACTTCCTAAGTAAACCCAGATTGTGCCGATTCGTTACTTTCAAATAATAATTGTCTTAAATAAAATTTTGTACCTAAATAATAATATAAATATTTACCATTAATATATTTTTTGGTCGTATAATTGCAACACTTCTTTGCAAAGTAAACTTATTTTCTGTTTCAACAATAGCTGTTTTACCTATTGTCCCAACTATAGTCAACAAAATGTCTCCTTTCTTTATTTTAAAATTTTTATGTATCTTTTTTATAATCTTCTTCACTAATTCGTCTACAATTATCTGGGATTCTTAACTTTCCATTTTCTATATCCTTTTGCACTTAATAACGGAATTCCATCTTCAACATCTTTGTGGCTTCCATGTGTTCCATCTTTAATAAATTCACATAAGTCATTTAAAGATACTATATTATTTGACTGTATAGAATTTAATATTGCTCTTTCATTTTTTTTTTGTTATTATATTTATTTCTTCATATTTTTTATTATTTTATCAATTTTTCTAATATATCTACTATTTTTTTCTTGTTCTTCCATTCTTGAATTATCACATCAAAATTCTAAAAAATCTTTTTTCTGAAAGTTCTTTTTGCCCTGTTCCATTAGCAAAAACTTTTTATTTATAAATTTATATCCGAAAGCATATAATAAACATATTTATTATTAAAATCTTTTTTTTGTAATAAACTCATTATAGCATTTGAGCATATCCCTCCATCTAATTCTTTCTGAAGTATCGCTATACTTCCATTGAAATAGTTCTGCTTTCCAATTACACTTCACCTTTTTTTTTATATAAAATGGTCTTTATCAGCCATATTTTCTCTAACTTTTTAGCTTTTTCCATGCCTTTAAAATTCAATTTTATAGTAAGTTTTGATATTTGGAAATATCTTTTCACTTTTTCTTTAGATCCTTCATCTAAAATATCTTTTTAATTTTTAATTTTTTCCATCCT
>VOFB01003977.1_pt1 | contig 54989 bp, 90 predicted proteins | sample 5384141 | NCBI WGS metagenome assembly VOFB01 (sample SAMN12384721, study PRJNA508395) | human gut metagenome | isolation source: healthy gut A | host: Homo sapiens
TCAGTACTTCGTTCAGTTACGTGTGCTGTTACGGAAATCGACGAAAAAAGGCCGTGAACCTGAGCCACAAGGACGCTGTGAAGGAAATCGAGGCCAGGGCTGCTGGCGAAAGAGATCAAGTAAAAACTTCGCTGGAAACCGGCAGGGAAACAGGACCGGGGCAGGGGACGACGGAAGCGTCCCGCCCCTGTTTTTTGAAGCGATCACGCAATGTATGGAGGGAAACCATGATTTTTTCGCAGCGCTTATCCTGGCGGCAGTGCTGACTTTTATCATCGTTCGTATATTTCCAATGCACGCAGCGGAAAGGCTCTGGCGCAGTTTGAACTTCCGGCAGTTCGGATAAAAGAAAGCTTTCTGGATCAAAAGACCGGTAAGCGTTACGACCGGGAAGCCTACCAGAGTTATCTGACCAAAACGGTGCAGCAATATGACGGACCGCTGAATCTGAGCGTTCGCGCGCGGGGACGGTAGCGTGGCACGAACTGCTGATGGAGGCGGCCGATGCCGAGCGGAATCGTCGCCGTGCCGCTGCGGAGGCTGCCTGCGCAGAAGATGAAGAAGCGATGGAGGAAACTGTGCGGGGAGATTGCGCCTTTTTTCTGGGTGGAACAAGCGCAGGGCGCATCGGTGGGCCTGCGAACCGACACCGAATTGCAGTCTGTTTGCACCAGGCAGGGGCTGCAGGGCACGGATTTGATTGGGATCAGCTGGCAAAGCGCTATGTGGAGGAGCAGGCGCCCGCGCTGAAGGGGAAGCTGGAGTTTGATTCGCAGGAGGATCTGTTCAGCGTGTATGCAGGGATGAAGCGCGCTGCGGACGTTTATCCGCGGCTTCCGGGAAGCCTGTGAGGATGCCGGACAGCGCACTGACCGGGTTGTCGCGGAGCGATGAAGAAACAAAGAAACAGCAGGCGGGACAGCGGGTTTCTCTCATCCTGCCTGCTGTTTTGCGTAGGGAGCGTATTGACAGGTTTGGGGTGCTTATTATCACAAGTCGATGAGGCAGAAAATATGCGGTACTTCGCGCCGGGAACAGGGACAGCGGGTCCTGTCGTTTTTTCCTCAACCGATTTGGAGGAGAGATGAATAGTGGAACAATGGAAGAGGCTGATGCGCACTTCTCGCGTTCGGAAAGCTGCTGTGGGCAGTGGGAGCGCTGAATCCTGGCGGCATTTTTGCTGTTTGACCGGGAAATTACCTGACGCTGACAGCGTCTGATTGGCGTAACGGCGTTGATTTTTGTGGCCAAGGCCAATCCTTTCGGCCAGTTCTGGTCATTGTGTTCAGTGTGCTTTATGGCATCATTTCGTATTCCTTTGCCTATTATGGGAGATGATTACATATTTGGGCATGACATTGCCCATGGCGGTCTTTTCGCTGATTACCTGGATACAACTATCAGGGCAATCACGCCGAGGTGGAAGTCAATCATCTGCGCCGGGGAAGGCGTTTTTTAGTGGTGCTGGCCGCGGCGGTGACGGTACTGTTCTATTTATCCTCGCTTACTTCAATACGGCCAATCTTTTGGCACGGTTTCCGTGACCCCAACTGGGCGGCCTACCTCACGTTCCGCCGCAATCCCTGGTATGCGGCCTGGTATGCAGCCAACGATCTGGTGCTGATTGTATTGTGGGTGCTGGCCTCGACCGTGAATATGTATCTTTCGGTAACGGTATGTTTTTGCGGCCTTCAACTACCGTCAACGATCTGTACGGGTTTATCAACTGGAGAAGGATTCAAAGCGCGGCAGATGGAGAAAGCCGTAAACAACAGGAAAAGGAAGCGAGCAAATGGATTTTAATCCGCAGCGATGCCCACGGCCAGCGGGGAACAGCGGGCGTGCGGGGTGCTCCGCATCAGCGGGGAAGAGGCAGTGGCCACGGCGGAGCAGGTGGTGAACGGCCGTCAGCGGATGCGCCGGCGCACGCTGGTGCGCTGCGCCCTGCTGGATGGGAGCGGTGCGGTGATCGACGATATCCTGTGGTGTTCCCGCGCCCCACAGTTATACCGGAGAAAACGTGGGTAAACTGCAGTGCCACAGCGCGCCGGTGGTGCTGGAAGAAGGAATGCGAGGCGCTGTTTGCTGCCGGGGCGCGGCAGGCGCGGCCGGCGAATTTAAAACGGGCTTTAAATGGCCGTATGGATCTGACTGCAGCCGAGGCGGTGATTGACCTGATTGACGCGGAAACGGTTCCAGGAAGTTCAAACACTGCTACCGCAGTTGAATGGCGCTGTGGCCCGGCCCGCAGGACAAGTGTATGATGCGCTGATGGAGATCGCTTCCCGGTTTTTATGCGGTGGTGGATTATCCGGATGAAGATATTGAGCCGCTGCAGCAGGAAGAAATAGCCTGCACGCTGCAGGAAGAAGGAGACGGCGCTGCGGGCGTTGCTGTCTACGGCAGAGCGGGGGCGCATTTAAAAAAGGCGTCCGTACGGCGATCGTGTCAGGCCCAATATTGGGAAAATCTTCTCTGCTCAACGCGCTTCTGGGGATATGAGCGGGCCATTGTCACCGACGTGGCGGGTACCACGCGAGACACTGTGGAGGAAAAGTGCTCTGTGGCGGCGTGCTGCTGCGCCATGACGGATACCGCAGGTATCGAGACAGAGGACACCGTGGAGAAAATGGTGTAGAGCGTTCCCGGAAGGCTATGGAGCAGGCGGAGCTGGTGCTGGCGGTACTGGACAGCTCCCGCAGCGTAACGGAGGAAGACACGGCGATCTTGGAGCAGGCTGCGCGGCATGAAAAGTGGATTCTGATCTGGTCCAAGGCGGATCTTCCGGCAGAGGGGCCGGCGCCCTGTGTCTGCTTTGAAGCGCCCTATCATGCGCCTGCTGCCGTTGTCAGCGTTTCGGCGGTGACCGGTCAGGGCTGGATGCTGGAACAGACGGTGGCGCAAGAGTTTCCCCTGCCAGAGGCGCAGGAAGGGACGCTTTTGACTAACAACCGGCAGAGCGAAGCCGTGGGCCGGGCATTGTTGCAAGGCGCAGTGCCCGGCAGGCACTGGAGGCAGGGCTGACGCCGGATGCGGTGCTGACGGATGTGGAAGAGGCTGGCAGCGCTTGGAGAATTGATAGGAAAGACTGTTCGTGAAGATTTGGTGGACACGATTTTCTCCCGCTTCTGCGTGGGAAAATGAGCTGCGCCAGCTGTCTGGGGAGGAAGTGTAACCGGGACAATGGGCGTTTTATGTGGAAAGGGAGCAGGACATGCAGTATACAGCGCACTATGAATCGCCGTTGGGAGGACTCCTTTTTGGCGGCAGACGATGTAGGACTGACCGGGCTTTGGTTCGATGGGGAAAAGTATTACGCGCTTCATCTGGCGCGGGAACATGAATGCGACAGACTGCTGTGCATGAACAGACGGCGGCCTGGCTGGATGTGTATTTTTCCGGGCGGGAACCGGATTTTATGCCGCCGCTGCATTTGATCGGCACGCCGTTCCAGCAGGAGGTCTGGGCGCTGCTGCGGCAGATCCCCCATGGAAAAACCACAACATACGGAGACTTTGGCAAAGACCCTTGCGGCGCAGCGGGGACTGGAGCGAATGTCCGCGCAGGCCGTGGGGCGGCGCGGTGGGGCACAATGAAATTTCGATTTTGGTGCCTTGCCACCGGGTTGTCGGAACCGGAGGAAGCCTGACGGGATATGCCGGCGGCGTGGACAAAAGAAGGCGCTGCTGGAGTTGGAGGGCGTGTCCATGGAAGGGTTGTTTTGTGCCAAAGCGGGGTACGGCATTGTAAGGGAGGAGCAGAAGCCGTGCAGGAAGATGTGATTTATGCGATTCTTTCGGTTGTGGAGGAAATTCCGGAGGAAAGGTGGCGACCTACGGCCAGATTGCGCGGCTGATCGGCCGGGAGCGCAACGCCCGCCTGGTGGGGAAAGGTACTCGGCCGGGCGGAGTACTATGGGACCTATCCCTGCCATCGGGTGGTGAATCACGCGGGCGTCTGGCGCCCGGCTGGCCGGAACAGAGGGCATTGCTGGAAGCCGAAGGCGTTGCGCTGCGGGATGATATCCATGTAGATCTGAGCCGCTTTGGGTGGCGCTGCTGAAGCGAGCTGGTGCAGGCCCGGCTCACTGAATCTGCTTTCGGGGGAAACATGACATGAATTGGATTGAAGAAGCGGATTGGAAATGCAGGCATAAACGCCAGATTTTATTTGCAAAGGATTCTGAATTTCTGCAGGACGTGGCGCTGCTGCTGCATCATCAGGAACACAGGGCGGCAGTGTTGTGGGCGTTCGATTTTGCGGCGGAATCCGTTTGCTGGTTGGAAAGCGGTATCCGGGGAAGAACGGCCGGGCCGGGCATTACAGGCGGCCCGGGACTGGGTCGCTGGGACAGTGAAAATGCCCCTGGCGCAGCGGGCGATCCTGGACTGCCATGCATTGGCGAAGGAAATCAGCGACCGGGCGGACCAGGCCGTATGTCATGCTGTGGGGCAGGCCTGCGCAGTGGTGCATACCGCCGGGCATGCGATGGGATATCCACTCTATGACCTGACCTCTATTCTGTTCCGCTTGGGAATGGAGGACGGCGTTAAAGCTGTGGAAGCGAGAAAACAGGAATACATTGACCGATTGCTTTACTGGGGTGCGCATGTGGGGAATATCAAGGCACATGGGCGGACTTTATGCTCCGATAGCAGCTGCGCTGTCTATCTGCGGGTAAACTGCTGCGGGAAGCCGGCGACGGAGCATCTCGTGTGAGATGGCCCGTTTTGCCATGGAGGATGCTGCATCCGGTTTGAATGGCCAGCAGGCAGCGAGAAAATGGCGGATCAGATACTGCGCAACCAACTTTTGCGGGGCAGGTTGCTTGTAAAAAGTCGTCCCCAAACGATATACTGGCAGGGAAAACATGTACTGGAGGTGAATCGTTATGGCGGATGAAAAAGCGGAGCAGGCAGCTGGGGAACTTGATCCGGCAAAAGCGGCAGGCCAGGGGACTCTCTTCAGGAGCAGCTGGCGCAGCAGTTGGAAGTGAGCCGTCAGGCGGTGGCAAAGTGGGAAAGCGGCAAGGGGTTTCCTTCGGCGGAGCGGCTGCTGTATCTGGGACAGGTGCTGGATATCCCTGCCGATGCGCTTTGGCCGGGCAGAGGAAAATAGGGCCGGCCAAGGCACGCCGGCCGCATTGCCCATTGGCTGTTGGCGGCGGAATGGCTGCACTCTGGATCGGATTCGGAATCCTGTGCTGTGTCGGCGGGGGACGTGCAATGGATTGGACTCTGCTGTGGACATTTGTCAATCTGTCCGTTCTCTATCTGGTGCTTTGGGGCGTTGCGCTGATATTGCACCGGATTTGGAAAGGAGGAGCAAAAAATAGAAGAGCCCGGCGGAAGCCGGGTTTTTTGCATTCATACATCATTTGCACACCGCATTATGTCATATTTCAGATTGCACTTGGTGCAGATCTGTGCTATAATACAAATACTATATATGCGATGATGCGAAAGGAAGGGACAGGCGATGAAGGAAGTTTCAATTTGAAGGAGCGGCTGCGTGAGCAGCGGCCGGCATCCTGGGAAACGCTGCCGGACATTCCGTTGTATATGGATCAGGTGCTTTCCCTGATGAGCCGCCAGACTATCCGCTTTGGAGAAGAGGATGCGCTGACTGCGGCTATGGTGAACAATTATATCAAAGACGGCGTGGTGCCCAGAGCGGAGGGAAAACGCTACCACGCCGAGCATTTGGCGTATCTCACCATGGTGTGCGTGCTCAAGCAGGTGCTGGCGGTGAAAGACGCGGCGCTGCTGACCGGCAGCGCCATGGAAACCCGGCCCGTGCAGGAAAATTACGACCGCTTTTGCGCGGAGCTGAGCAGTGCGCTCAATAGCGCGGCGGATCAGCTGCCGGAGGAGATGGAGGAAGGCGAACTGGGCGAGAACGCCATGAAGTTTGCCCTGTTGAGCTATGCGTTCGGGCTGACCTGCCGCCGCCTGACGGAGATCATGCGCGAGCGGGAAATGGAGGAGCATGGAGAAAAAGCAGGAGCGGCGCAAGCGGAAGCGGACGGACAAGACTGGGGAGGCGAGCAGGCATGAAATGGCTGGAGCTTTGCATTGACACGGCCCGGGACGGACTGGACAAGCTGGAGGCTATGCTTTCGGCTCTGGGGATTGACGGCATTGAAATTGAAGATGAGGCGGATTTCCAGTCCTTGCCGGAAACCGAAAATACTGGGATTATGTGGACGAGGATCTTCTGGCGCAGAAAAAGGAAAATGCCGCATCAAATGCTATCTGGAGGACAACGAGGAAGCCGCCGCCCAGCTGGCCCGCGTGCGCCTGGGCATGGAGGATGTGAAAAGCGGCCCATTCCGGCGAGGCTCTCGGGCCTATGACCCTGACGGTAAAAAAGTGCAGGATGCGGACTGGGAGAACAACTGGAAGCAGTATTATCAGCCCATTGCAATCGGGGAACGGCTTCTGGTGGTGCCCGAATGGCTGGAAACGGAGGCTGCCGACCGGGTGCCGCTGGTGCTGGATCCCGGCCTTGCTTTCGGCACCGGGAGTCATGCTACCACCCGTATGTGTCTCAAACAGCTGGACAAGCGTGTGCACGGCGGCGAACGGGTGCTGGATTTGGGTTGCGGCAGCGGTATTTTGTCCATTGCTGCCCTGGCTTGGGCGCAGGGAGGCGTTTGCCTGCGACATTGACGAAAAAGGCCGCCGACGTGGCCTATGAAAACGCAGCGCGCAACGGCATCGGAACGGAGCGTTACACGGTGTTGGCAGGCGACATTTTGACCGATGCAAAACTGCAGGCGGCCATCGGTGGGGGATACGATCTGGTGATGGCCAACATTGTGGCGGACGTGATTCTTGCCCCTGGCCCCGGCGGTGAAGGGGCTGTTGGCGCCCGGCGGATGTTTTTGTGTTCGGGTATCATTGATACCCGGGCCAAAGAAGTGGCGGACAAGCTGCGCACAGCGGGGCTGGAACTGCTGGAAACCGACTGCGAAGAGGGCTGGTTTGCATATGCCGCCCGGATAAAACAAAAAGCAAACACCCGCTGCCCCGGAGAAGGGGGCGGGTGCTTGCATGGATGAGGCGAAATGTCCATCCATAAAAGGAAGTGTCTCGTCGATCTGGTAGTCGGGAGAATCGACGTGGGCAGGAGAAAATAGTTGTCGGTGCCGGTGGTGTCGTCCCAGGTGCAGTCGACAATGTAATTTCGCCGTCCAGACGTACGATGTTCCACTGATGGCCTATGCTTCGCTGGTGCCGCCCACAGACCAGCAGGGAGATCCAGCCGGTCGCACAGGAGCTTGAAGGCGGAGGCATAGCCGTAAAGCACACGGTGGATCCTTCCACCAATGCGCCGTAAGCCGTATATTCGGGCCCATCCGCTCGGCGCTGTTCACGGTGTCTATAATTGGACAGGGCATAATCGTACTCTGCTGTTTCGATCACGGCATCGTGAACGGCGCGGTAAAGAACCTGAGGATTGCCGTCGGGCGTTTGGGCGCGGATTGCTGCGGAAAGTGTAGGAAAGCGCCTCGTCCAACTCGGATTTGCAGGACGTATATTCGGCCTCTTCCAACATTGGCTCATACAGCAGGGCAACGAACTGCCGGTCGCTGTGTTCCGCCGGACAAAGAAGATGGGAGGTGGAAACGGTACAGGGAAGAGCAGCATTGTCAATGGCGGAGAGCGCCAATTGCTCCACATCCGCTTCGCTCCATCTGCCGCCTTCGGGCCGCAGCGCAATACAGAAAGTGCCGTCGCTCAACGCTTGCGCTACAGTATGTACTGCGTCCTGTGGGCTGGCGGCTGCCAGCGGTTCCGTTGTACGGTCGGCGGTGCTGTCGTAGGTGAATTTTACCGTCAGCCGGATGCAGGAGGGGCCAGCCGGGCGGTTTGCCCAGCGGTATTCGGAGACATAGTAGTACAAAATGCCGCTCTGGTCGATGGCTTCGTGCAGCAGTGCATCCAGCGCGTCGGAACTGGGCGCCGTGCCATTCCGGTAAAATAGCCGGTGACGGACGGCTCGCCGGAGAGGACGGCATCCTCCAGAAAGGCATAAATGGCATCCTCGCTGTATGGAACAGCGTCTTCCGGCGTGCTCTGACAGCCTGTGCACAACAGCGCACACAACAGTACGGGGGAGCAGGAGAGGGCTGGTGATCTGCGCATCAGCAGCACATCCTTCTTTTTTGTATGCGGCTCCGTTCCTGGTCATGTCAGTTTGCTGCGAGGCTGCGCCAAAGCGCAATAGCGCTGCAAGTCCGTTCTAAGGGGAGATAGATGGGCAAACACCGGCCGGGAACCGCGCAGAGGCGGCATTCCGGCCGGTGTCCATTTCATTTGTTATTTTCTGCTTGCTTCTTTGGCGGAACGAATGAAATCGCGGAACAGGGGATGGGCATGATTGGGTCTGGATTTCAACTCGGATGGAATTGCACACCTACGTACCAGGGGTGGTCGGGAACTACAATTTCCACCAGACGGCCGTTGGGGAGACAATCCGCTCAGGCGCAGGCCGGCGCCGGTGAGAGTCTCGCGGTATTCGTTGTTGAATTCGTAGCGGTGGCGGTGACGTTCGCTGATCTCATCCGTGCCGTAAATGGTACGAATGCGGGAGTCCTCGGAAAGCACGCAGGGATAGGCGCCCAAGCGCATGGTGCCGCCTTGCTGGTGACGGCCACCTGCTCTGGCATGATATCGATGACGGATATTTGGTGCTGGGATCCAGTTCGCTGGGTAAGCGCCTCCAGGGCGCAGACGTGACGGGCGTATTCAATGACGGCCATCTGCATGCCCAGGCAGATGCCGAAATAAGGTACGTCGTTTTCGCGGGCATAGCGGGCGGAAGCGATCATACCTTCGATGCCGCGGTCGCCGAAAACCGCCGGGAACAATGATGCCATCTGCATGGCCCAGAATCTGGGCGGCGTTGGCGTCGGTGACCCCTTCGAATCTACCCACTGGATTTCCACGCTGACATCATTTTCAATGCCGCCGTGGGTCAGGGCTTCCACCACGCTGAGGTAGGCATCATGCAAAGCGGTGTACTTGCCTACCAGAGCGATGTGCACGGTACCCTCCACTCGTTTGGCGCGCTGCACCATGTTTTCCCATTCGGTGAGGTCGGGATCGGTGTCCGTCAGGCCCAGCCGCTTGCAGACGACTTTGGCAAGCCCTGCCTTTTTCCAGCATCAAAGGCACTTCGTAGAGAATGGGAGCCGTTTGATTGGGAATGGCATTTTTTGGGGATGTTGCAGAACAGGGCGATTTTGTCAATGATATCCTGGGGAATTTCCTCATCGCAGCGGCACATGATTACGTCAGGCTGGATGCCGATGGAGAGCAATCCTTGCAGCTGTGCTGAGTGGGCTTGCTTTTGAGTTCGCCGCTGCCGGGGATGGAGACGATCAGGGACACATGGATGAACATCACATCCTGCCGCCCTACTTCGACAGCTACCTGGCGGATAGCCTCCAAAAAGGGCTGGGACTCGATGTCGCCCACTGTGCCGCCGATTTCCGTAATGACCACGTCAGTGTTTTCGCTGACCGAATAGACTCGATTTTTGATCTCATTGGTAATGTGGGGAATGACCTGCACGGTGCGGCCCAGATAGTCGCCGGTGCGTTCGCGGTTGAGCACGTTCCAATAGATCTGGCCGGAGGAAACCGAGGAGTTGCGGGTGAGACTTTCATCGATAAAGCGCTCGTAATGGCCCAGATCCAGATCGGTTTCGGCACCGTCATCGGTGACGAAGACTTCGCCGTGCTGGTAAGGACTCATGGTACCCGGATCCACATTGAGATAGGGATCGAATTTCTGGATTGTTACCCGCAGGCCGCGCTGCTTCAGCAAGCGGCCCAAAGACGCTGCGGTAATTCCCTTGCCCAGGCCGGAAACTACGCCGCCGGTGACAAAAATATACTTGACAGACATAATCAGTACTCCTCTCCACATATACCACAATAGCATTGTCCGAAAACGCCTTGCAGCGGATCTTCCGGCCACGCAGAAAATATCATTTTTATTCTATCTTCTGCATGCGGGCAAGTCAACAGGCAAAGCGCCAAATTTCGGCAAAAGAACGACAACTTTTGGCGTGCGCTCCTGAAAATCGGAGACGCCGGGTTTTTGACATTGTATTGTAATGGCTTTGTAACGCATTGCGGCGGAAAATATGGTAAAATAATTTTGACTTTCAGAGAAAAGATCGCATCGGTTCGTTTCGGAAATGGACGCCGAAAGCGAACCATAGAGGAGCATCGATATGCAAAAGGAAACCGAACATCAAGCGGCTGGTGTCGCCGGGCGCGGCCGAAAACCGATTGCAGCTGTCGCTGTGGCGGCGGTGGCCGCCATCGTTTTGCTGACACCCTGCGTTCTGGCGGCAGCAAGTCAAACCATTTATCCCCGCACCAGTGTGGCGGGTATTGCAGTGGGCGGCATGAGCCGCAGCGAAGCGTTGGATACCCTGACGCGGGAGCTTCCCCAGGCTTATGCCGAAAAAAAAGCCTTCCTGTGACTGTGGAGGGCGGCGAAGCCGGAGATGAGGCCGGAGGAGTCTACGAGATTTCACTGGGTGAGATTGAGTCAGAGCCGATGCGCAGCAGGCGGCGGAAGCGGCCTGGAGCGCGGGACGTAGCGGGAATTTTTTCACCAGCGGTGTGGCATATGCCCAGGGTCTGCTCCTGGGGCGCACCGTAGTGCCGGAGCTGACCTTTGATAAGGCGGCAGTGGAGCGCGAGGTGGAGCGTATTGCTGCGGCGGCAGACATCCCGGTGACCGAATGTTCCTGGCGCATCGACGGCGAGAAATTGTATGTTACAAAGCCCAAAAGCGGGTATCTGATGGATCAGGGATCTCTGATTGAGATGGTGGAGGCGGCCGTTGGTGAATATGACCTCAGCGGCGTCAGCTGTACGCTGGAGGAAAAAGCGCCGGTGTCCGTTTCCATGAAGGAAGTGTATGACGACGCACACCGGGAGGCCAGCAACGCTTATTACGACAAGGCGGCCGGCGCGGTGAAGGACGGCGAGAGCGGTGTGGATTTTGACGCCGGACAGGCGCAGACGCAGATGGACGAGGCAGCGCCCGGCGAAGAGTTTGCGGTGCCGGTCACGCTCACTGAACCGGACATCAGCAAAGAGGAAATGAACCGGTATCTCTTTTCGGGATCGGCTGGGCAGTTGTACCACCAACGTCTCCGGCAGTTCAAACCGTAAGCACAATGTGTCCCTGGCAGCCAAATCCTGCAACGGCGTAGTGCTCAATCCCGGGGAAACATTTTCCTACAACGAAACGCTGGGCCAGCGCACGGCGGCTAACGGCTACCGCACGGCCGGGGCGTATGTGGGCGGAAAGACCGTGGAAGAATATGGCGGCGGTATCTGCCAAATTTCGTCCACTCTTTATCTGGCCGTGCTGCGCTCCAACCTTGAGATTGTGTCCCGCACCAACCACATGTTTTATCCCGGGTATATCCCTTACGGCATGGACGCTACTGTGAGCTGGGGCGGGCCGGACTTCAAATTCCGCAACAATACGGATTATCCGATTAAATTGTCTGTGACTTACAGCGGAGGCAAAGCCACCTGCACGATTTACGGGACCAATCTGAGCGGCCAGAGTGTGAAGATGGAGTATAATATTCTCTCTTCAACGCCCTATGAAACGGTGGAGAAAGAGGATAAAGTTTGGCGCCGGGCACCCGTAAGCAGGAGCAGAACGGCTATACCGGCTATAAAGTAGCTACTTACCGCTGTGTGTACGATAAAAACGGGAAGCTGGTCAGCCGCACGCTGGAGGCGAACAGCACTTACAAATCCCGCAACCAGATAATTCTGGTGGGGCCGGCTCAGAAAATACCAGCGGCACAGGGGAAGACCAGGAAACCGAAACAACTCCGTCTGTGCCGGAAACCGGCGGTGGGGAGACTGCTGCGCCGGAGACTCCGGCCCCGGATGATACGGCGGGGCAGACAACGGCAGACGGCAGTCAGACGGCCGATCCTGCGCTGTGACGCTGCAACAAAAGAAAACTGCAAAAGTATGTCAAAAGCCGCGGAGGAAACTCCGCGGCTTTTTGTGCACTTTGCGCAAAAGCATCCAAAAGCGCCGGGAAGCGACGATTTTTTCCAATTTTGCTGTTGAAAAAATTTTTACAGATAGATATAATGAACTTATCTATTGGCAGAGGGTTTGACGCCTCTGTACGCTGCGGCCGGTAAAGCGAGAGAGGAAAAGGGGAGAGAACTATGCAGTTGATGGAAGAGCGAATTCGGAAAACGGCATTGTCCGGGCCGGGAATGTGCTCAAAGTGGACAGCTTTTTGAACCATCAGATGGACATTGATCTGTTCAATGAAATGGGAAAAGAGTTCTATCGCCTGTTCGGTGAAGAGCATGTGACGAAGATCGTCACCATCGAGGCTTCCGGTATCGGCATCGCCTGTGTGGCAGCCCAGCATTTTCATGTGCCGGTGGTATTTGCAAAAAAATCGGAGAGCAAAAATCTGGACGGCGATGTGTATACCAGCGCCGTCGCTTCCTTTTACTCATAATAAAGTATATGATATCCGAATCTCCAAAAAATATTTGAATGAAAACGACCGCATCCTGTTGATCGACGACTTTCTGGCTAAGGGCAACGCCCTGTTGGGACTGCTGGACGTATGCCAGCAATCCGGCGCCACGGTAGTGGGCGCCGGCATCGCCATTGAAAAAGGGTTTCAGGAGGGCGGTCAATTATTGCGCAAGCGTGGGCTGCGTGTGGAGTCTTTGGCCATTGTGGATGCGATGGACGAAAATGGAGAGATTGTATTCCGCCGGCAGTGAGGAAGAGAGTAGTTCCAGATAACGTTGCGGTTATAACGCCTGTGGGCGTCATAATAAAAAAATGAATTTGGAGGAAGTTCAGAAATGAAAAGAATTCTTGCTTTTGGGTTGCTCCATTGCACTGGCGGCTATGCTTCTGGCCGGCTGCGGCAACGGCGGCAACAATGAGCAGCCTTCCGGCGGCGAGGGCACCGGTATCGCAGTGGAAGACGTCAAGGTGGGTGTGATCCACATCGGCGATCCCGCTACTGGTTCCGGCTACAGCTATACCCATGACCAGGGGATCGTGGCCATGCAGGAAACTCTGGGCCTGAGCGACGAGCAGATCGTGCGCAAGAACAACATCGACGATGCGGATACCACCGCTATTGAGAATGCCATGAACGAGTGCATCGAAGAGGGCTGCAATATCATCTTTGCTACCTCCTGGGGTTACATGGACACCTGCGAAGCGCTGGCGGCGGAATACCCCAACGTGTTTTTCTCCCATGGCACCGGCTACAAGTCCAACGGCACCAACTTCAACAACTACTTCGGCCGCATCTATCAGGCACGGTATCTGTCCGGTATCGTGGCCGGTATGAAGACCGAAACCAATAAGATTGGCTATGTCAGCGCTATGGGCAGCGAAAACGGCGAGTGCACTTCCGGCATTGATGCTTTTTGCCATGGGCGTGGCTTCTGTGAATCCCGAGGCTACTGTGGAAGTGAAGGTCACCAACTCCTGGTATGATCCCGAAGGCGAAGGCCAGGCGGCGCAGGCTCTGATCGACGACGGCTGCGACGTGATCGCCCAGCACTGCGACACCAACAATCCCCAGATCGCTGCGCGTGACGCCGGCGTTTGGGGTGTGGGTTACAACTCCGACATGACCGCAGAAGTGGGTGAGAGCGTGCTGACCAGCGTGGTCTGGAACTGGGGTGCTTATTACACGGCTGCTGTGCAGAATGTGATTGACGGCACCTGGACGCCCGGCGTGCATGTGGAAGACTATTTCGGCTCCATGGCTGACGGCCTGCTGAGCATCACCGCGCTTTCCTCTGAAGTGGCCGAGGGCACTCAGGAGGCCGTGGACGTGGCCAAGGCTGCCATCGAGGACGGATCCTTTGATGTGTTCACCGGCACATATACCGACGCTGCCGGCAACACGGTCGGCTGCGATGGCGTGATGGAGTGCAACGACGGCACTACCCTGGAAGTGGACGGCACCAATTATGCCGCCATCACTGCATATTACAAGAACGTCGTCGTCAAGTAAGACGATCCCGGCGGCAAAGAGGGCGGCTCCCAATGCAGGCCGCCCTCTTTTTTCGCCACAGCGCGCCGGGCGGCAGTCCGGCCGCTGCGCAAAGCGGAAAGCTGGCTTTCCGCTTTGCGCAGCGAGACGATCGACCATTGCAGCGCAAAGAAATCCATTTCCGTACTTTGCGGACGGGACGCCGGCGGGCGCCCGCAGAAGAAGCGAACGCGGTGTGCACGCAAAGACGCGCACTGTTTTTTTGATTTTGATACCGAAGAGGTGGGGGAACTCTATGGCTGAAACTGAGTATGCGATTCGATGTGAGAAGATCCGAAAAACATTCGGCAGCGTGGTCGCCAACGATGCGATCGATCTCAACGTCCGTTATGGCGAAATCCTGGCCCTGCTGGGGGAAAACGGCAGCGGCAAGACCACGCTGATGAATATGATCTCCGGCATCTATCACCCGGATGGCGGTACGATTTATGTGGACGGGAAAGCAGCGTCGATCCAAAGTCCGCTGGACGCCCAGAACCTGGGCATCGGTATGATTCACCAGCATTTTAAGCTGGTCAATATTTTTCCGCCATGGAAAACATTGAACTGGGTACACCAGGGCGGAAACTGCCGACGAAGGTGCTGCGGGAAAAGGTGATGGAGCTGTGCCGGACCTATGGGCTGGAGACAGATCCGGAAAAAGCCAGTTCACGCCATGAGCGTTTCAGAAAAACAGACGGTGGAGATTCTGAAAGTGTTGTACCGGGGCGCGCGCATCCTGATTCTGGACGAGCCGACGGCGGTGCTGACGCCGCAGGAAACGGAAAAACTGTTTGCGATCCTGCGCCAGATGCGCAAAGCCGGCTGTGCGGTGATCATCATTACCCACAAACTCAATGAGGTGCTTTCTATCTCCGACCGGGTGACGATCCTGCGCAAAGGGAAGAGCTATGGCACAGTAAAGACGGCTGAAGTGGACGTGTCCAAACTGACCGAATTAATGGTGGGCCATGCGGTGACGCTGGAGATTGACCGCCCGGCGCCGAAGGACCCGGAGGATATTTTTGAAGCTGGTGGATCTGACCGTGCGCCGCAGAGACGGCAGTATCGCTTTGGACGACGTGTCCTTTCCATCCGCACCGGGGAGATCCTGGGTGTGGCCGGCATAGCGGGCAGCGGACAGAAAGAGCTGTGCGAAAACATTGCGGGCCTGCTGCCTCCGACGCAGGGTGCGATCCTGTATAAAAAGAAAATCTGGCGGGGAAAACCCCGCGGGGAATTGATCGATATGGGCATTTCCATGAGCTTTGTGCCCGAGGACCGGTTGGGCATGGGTCTGGTGGCTGGCATGGGAATGACGGACAACATGCTCCTCAAGACCTATACCCACGGAAAGGCCCCATGGTGGATCGTGCTCCCGCGCGGAAAATGGCGGAGGAGCTGGTGGAAAAGCTGGATATTGTCACGGCCGGCATCGAAGCCCCGGTGCGTATGATGTCCGGCGGCAACGTGCAGAAGGTGCTGCTGGGCCGGGAGATCGAGTCAAATCCCGATCTGCTGATCACGGCTTATCCGGTGCGCGGCCTGGATATCAATTCCAGCTATCTGGTGTACGATCTGCTCAATGAGCAAAAGGAAAAGGGCGTGGCGGTGGTGTACATCGGCGAAGATCTGGATGTGCTGCTGCAGCTGTGCGACCGCATTGTTGTCTTGTGCCATGGACGGGTGACCGGCGACGTGGCCGCTCAAAGCGTGAGCAAAGAGCAGATCGGCCTGATGATGACCGGAGAATCGGCCCAGGAGGTGCTGGAATATGGAAGCTAAAAAAAAGAGAGCCGCTGCTGCGTGTGGTCAAACACGCGGAGCTGTCCAAGGGGCAGAGTGTGGGGCTGCGGATCCTGGCTGTGGTGCTGGCACTGATTGTGGGCGGCATTTTTATCGCAGCCATCGGATACAATCCCTTTGAAATTTACGCGACGATGATCACAGGCTGTTTCCGCTCTCCCATGGCGATGCAGGCCACAGTGAAGTTCTGCATCCCCATGTGCATTTCTGCCCTGGGCGTTACGCTGGCTTTCAAAATGAAATTCTGGAATATCGGCGGTGAGGGACAGCTGATCATGGGCGCGGTGTTTGCTTCGTTCTTTGCGCTGTTTTGCAGCGGAATGCCGCATCTGCTGCTGCTGGTGGTTATGTTCATCGCTGGCTTTATCGGCGGCGGACTGTGGGGACTGATTCCCGCGGTGTGCCGTGAGAAATGGGGGACCAACGAGACGCTGTTCACGCTGATGCTGAACTATATTGCGCTGTATATCGTTATGTTCCTGCGCGACGGTCCGTGGCGCGATCCGGAAGCGGCGGGCTTTTTTAACAAAATTGCCCGCTTTGACGCCAACGCCATGTTGGATAAGGTGCTGGGTGTGCATGCTGGCTGGATTATTATGCTGGTGCTGGTGGTGGTGCTCTCCATCTATATGAACCGTACCAAGGAGGGTTATGAAATTGGCGTGGTGGGTGAGAGCCGCGACACGGCCCGCTATGCGGGCATCAATGTGCGGCGCGTTGTGCTGCGTACCATGTTTCTCTCCGGCGGTATTGCCGGTATTGCAGGCATGGTGCAGGCCACCGGTTCCGATATTACACTGAGTATGGGCGTTGCCGGAGGCGTAGGTTTACAGGCATCATTATCGCATGGCTTGCCCAACTGAATCCTCTGTCGCTGTTGATTTCCATTTGCCTGATCAGCATCCTGGTCAAGGGGATCCAGTGTGGTACAGTCTGCTTACGGCCTGTCCACGGACTGTGCCGATATTCTGCAGGGCATTATCCTGTTCTTTATTATGGCGATGGAATTTTTCGTGCGCTATAAGATTGTATTCCGCGGACGCCGCGAGCGGGCAGTGCCGCCGGCTGCGGGGAAAACGCCTCGGAGACGGATGAGAAGGAGGCGGAGCAGACATGATTTCTGTGGCATTTATTCTGAAATTTATTGTAGCCGCTGTGGGGCGGGAACGCCGTTACTATTCGGTACGGTGGGTGAGATCATGTCCGAAAAGTAGGGCACCTGAACTTGGGTGTGGAGGGCATGATGGCCATTGGGGCTGTGGCGGATTTGCTGCAGGCTATGCCACAGGCAATCTGGCGGCAGCCATGGCGGCGGCTTTCCTGGCGGGTATGCTCGCGGCGCTGATCTATGCGGTGCTCACGGTGGGCTTCATGGCCAACCAGAACGTGATCGGCTTGACACTGACGATCTTCGGCGTGGGATTGTCCAACTTTATTGGCGTGTATATGATCGGCAAAACGGACAGCAATACCTGGCAGCTGCCTGCAGAGCTGATCGCTCAGATGAAAAATGTGACCATTCCCGTTTTGAGCGATATTCCCGTACTGGGTAAGCTCCTGTTCAACTATGATCCGTTTACCTATGTGGGCATCGTCATTGCTCTGCTGTGCGGATGGTATCTGTTCCGCACCAAGACGGGACTGAACGTGCAGGCAATCGGTGAAAACCCCTCCGCTGCGGATGCGGCTTCGATCCAGGTGACCAAGTGGAAGTATATCAACATCCTGCTGGGCGGCGGTATCTGCGGCATCGGCGGAGCTTACTGCTCTATGGTCATCAACGGCGGCGTCTGGATTTCCGACTGCGTGGGCGGTTTGGGCTGGATTTCTGTGGCGCTGGTGATCTTTGCCGCCTGGCGGCCTCAGGTGGCGATTCTGGGCAGTTTTGTATTTGGTGCGCTGCGCATTTTGAAATATTATATGCCGGCTGTGATCCCCATTGCGTTTTTTTAATATGTTGCCTTTTATTATTACAGCTATTGTGCTGCTGGCCGCCTCGATCCGCGGAGCCAAAGGCAGCCATATTCCGGAAAATCTGGGCAATAACTATTTCCGAGAAGAGCGCTGACCGCGTTGGATTTCGATCCCCTTCACCCAATCGGTGAAGGGGATTTGTTTTGATTATTTTGATAAAAATTTAACGAAAATTTAAAAATTCATACGATTCTATCCATATATTACAATTTTGAAATAAAATTTTTGTAGAATAGAATAAAATTGCGCAAAATAGTTCATTCTTTTTTCGGGTACAGAAGATTACAATAGACACCGTGCGCAGGGGGACTGCGCAGAAAGTTACTCTTTGACGCTGGGAAGGATATGTGCCCAACAAAGAGCGAAGGGTATTTTATAGAGGGTGAGTTGATTGAAAAAATATTATCTGTTCTGACCTTGACCGCTGCTGCAACGGCGCTGTGCTGCCCGAGTGTTTTCGCCGCTGAAGAATTATGCACAGCGCCGAACTCGGCGCGGGGATTTCGCTGGTATTTGCCATACCGTTTGTGGGCATCTTTGCTGTGTATTGCCATATGCCCGCTGGTGATCCCGGAGAAGTGGGAAAAATGGCGCTGGCTGTTTGTTCTGTTCTGGTCGCTGCTGTTCCTGATTCCGTTTGCGCTTACATATAATGTGCCTACCATGGTGGATCAGCTGCTGGAATCTTTGATGGGCGATTACCTGACATTTATCGTGCTGCTGTTCGGCCTGTTTTGTGTGGCGGGCAATATCTGCCTGGAAGGCGATTTGGCCGGCACGCCCAAGACCAATGTGCTGCTGCTGCTGATTGGTACGGCTTTGGCCTCCTGGATCGGTACTACCGGGGCGTCCATGGTGATGATCCGCCCCATTCTGCGGGCCAACCGCTGGCGCAGCAAGTGTGTGCAGACAGTGGTGTTTTTCATATTCCTGGTGTCCAATATCGGCGGCTGCCTGACGCCCATCGGAGATCCCCCCGCTGCTGATGGGCTTTATGCGCGGCGTGCCCTTCACATGGAGCTGCAGCATCTGCTGCCGATCATGGCGTTGAACGGTGCTGCTGCTGGCCATTTATTTCGTGATGGATCAGCGAGCGTACCGAAAAGACCTGGCGGCAGGTCGCAAGCCCCCGAACGGTGGTGCAAAACTGCGCTTGAGCGGCGCACAACATTGTTTTCATGCTGGTGATCGTGCTGGCGGTGGTGCTTCCGGTGTACTGCCCGGTATGCCCCTGTTTCAGAATGCTGCGGGCGACGTGCTGGGAACCACATTTTCGGCAGTGTCAGTTTGAGCTATCCCACGCTGATTGAGATTGCGATGATTCTGGCGGCGGCGTTTTTTGTCTTTTAAGACCACCAAGAAAGACGTACGTACTAAGAACAACTTTACCTGGGGCGCCATTGAAGAAGTGGCAATGCTGTTCATCGGTATTTTTATCACCATGATCCCGGCGCTGCTGTTCCTCAAGGCGCACGGTGCGGATCTGGGCCTGACAGAGCCTTGGCAGATGTTCTGGGCCACCGGCGCATTGTCCTCCTTCTTGGACAATACGCCCACTTATCTGGTGTTCATGACTACGGCAGGCGCTTTGGGCGCGGCGGAGGGTGTGGTGACGACAGTCGGCACCATTGCTGTTCCGATGCTGATTGCCATTTCCTGCGGCGCGGTGTTTATGGGGGCCAATACTTATATCGGCAATGCACCGAACTTTATGGTCAAATCCATTGCCGATGAAAACGGCGTGAAAATGCCTTCCTTTTTCGGTTATATGGCCTGGTCCGTTGGGATTTTGATCCCTGTTTTCCTGATTGATACGCTGCTGTTCTTCCTATGATGGAAATGCGGTGAATTGTAGTAAGCAAAAAGCGTTTCGCCTTGAAAGCGGAACGCTTTTTGCATATCCGGGGAATGTACGCGGACACAGGCGCGCAGCAGGCAGAGGCGTGTTTGGTTAATGGTAAAAAAAGCGCTCCGCCTATGGCAGAGCGCTTTTCCTGTGCGGTTTCGATGAAATCTCTTATGCCTTGTGATCCACAGAGTACATATACTGATCAGGTCCACAACTTTATTGAGTAACCGGCTTCGTTGTCGTACCAAGCGACCAGCTTGACAAACTTATCTGTCAGGGCAATACCGGCCTTGGCATCGAACACGGAAGTGCAGGTTTCGCCAGTGAAATCAGTGGACACCACATCCTCGTCGGTGTAGCCCAGAATGCCTTTCAACTCGCCCCTCAGAAGCCTTTTTCATGGCAGAGCAGATCTCATCATAGCTGGCGGGGTTCTTCAGCTGGACGGTCAGATCCACCACGGAGACATCCAGCGTTGGCACACGCATGGACATACCGGTCAGCTTGCCGTTGAGTTCGGGAATGACTTTGCCCACAGCCTTGGCTGCGCCGGTGGAGGAAGGAATGATATTGCCGTTGGCTGCACGGCCGCCGCGCCAATCCTTTTTGGAAGGACCGTCTACCGTCTTCTGTGTGGCGGTGGTGGCGTGCACGGTGGTCATCAGGCCCATTTCAACACCAAAAGCGTCATTGACAACTTTGGTCAGCGGCGCGAGGCAGTTGGTGGTGCAGGAGGCGTTGGAGACAAAGTTCATGGAGGGATCGTAGGTCTTGTGGTTTACGCCCATGACAAACATCGGGGTATCATCCTTGGAGGGGCGGACATAACGACCTTTTTTGGCGCCGGCATCCAGATGGGCCTGAGCCTTTTCCTTGGTCAGGTTGATGCCGGTGGCCTCTACGATATACTCTGCGCCGACGGCAGCCCAGGGAATATTTTTGCGTCCATTTCATTAAACACCTTGATCTCGTGGCCATTGACGACGATCGCGTCCTCCTTGACCTCAATGGCGCCCTGAAACGGCCGTGCACGGAATCGTATTTCAGCATGTAGGCCATGTAGTCGGGAGAAATAAAGGGGTCGTTGATACCGACGAACTCCACACCTTCGCGATTAATGCCGGCGCGCAGCACCAGGCGGCCGATACGGCCGAACCCATTGATACCAATTTTGATAGACATTGTTCGTATCCTCCTCATTATTATCAAATCTGTGATGAATAAACCATTTTAGCTGGATTTATTATACCGAAATCACGGGAAAGAATATACGTTATTTTCACCAAATAATTCCAGCGCTATTCAGCAAAACAACGGAATAGCCGAGAAAAACGACAAAAACCGACAGGAAACTTGTATTTTTGACAAAACCTGATAGAATAAATAAACGTTGAGAAATTCCTTTTCTGGCCTGCCGGGGTCCTTTTTTTTGGGCTGATTGCTTGAAAAAGATAAATTTGGCACTGGTAAAATCGTGATTTCTGCCGATGCTAAAGCAGAAAAATCCTATTGAGTCAGAGAGGGAACGATTGTGACACAACGGAGCGATGAAGAAAAGAAACTATTAAACGAGGTTCTGCCCAATGTGGCGGCACAGATGCGCGGACCTCTCAGCGTGCTCCACGCCAGTCTCCAGAAGATGATCCAGACAGATATGCCAGGCACTGCGCTGCTTAACCAAAGTTACTATCAGTTGCTGCGCCTGGCAGGAAATCTGTCCATGGCGGAATTGCTGGACGGAGAGCACTATTTGCGTAAGCGGGAAAATGGAGATATTGTGGTATTCTGCCGGGAGCTGGCCGAGCAGGTGGGGCTTCTGGCCGAGGAGCAGGGTGTGACGGTGCAATTTTTCCTGTGCGGCGCAGTCCTGTGTGATTGCTTATGATGCGCACCTGATGGAACGGCTGTTGCTGAACTTGTTTTCCAATGCGTTGAAGTTTACAGGCCCGGGCGGGAAAGTGACGCTGACGGTGCAGGTGCACAAGAGCGATGTGCTGCTGAGCGTGGAGGATACGGGCTGCGGCATGGCACCGGAAATGATGAGTGTGCTGTTTGACCGGTATCTTCACAGCGAGCGCATGGACCCACGGCCCCATGGGGCTTGGACTTGGCCTTCCGCTTTGCCGGGCGATCGCTGAAGCCCATGGTGGGCGTATTTTTGGGAATCCAAATTGGTCAAAGGCACGAAGATCACGGTGTCTTTGCCGAATGAACGCGGTTTGGTACAGCATGTGAGGAATCGTTTGACTACGCGGGAGGGTTTGACCACGTACTGTTGGAGCTGTCGGACGCTCTCAATACCAGGGCTTATGAGAGGCATTCGTAACCCCGTCATGCGGTATAAAGTAGAAAGAGCCACCGGAGCATATGCTCCGGTGGCTCTTTTATTCGCTGAAAGGGCGGGGAAACGGTCAGGAGAAGTTGGTATCCTCAAAGTATTTGGCGAATTGATCAATGGCGATATAAAAGCGATCCGTAACCGAGGTGGGATCACCGCTGGCATAAAATTCCATGGTCAGCTTTTCGCTGTGCGGATTTTTGGAGGCCTCGTAAATCGTTTGCAGAGTTTCCATGGGGAAAGCGAACGTGAAATGCTCCACATCCTGTTCGATGGCAACGACTTTAAGGATATACAGACTTTCCGAAGCATTCATGATAGAGAGAAAACGGCTTTCCTGGCTTTTTGAAGTCCATGGTCAGATAGCAGGAAGCACCGTCTGTCGTCATGGTCAGACCAGTGATGCCGACTTTGCCGGCATTATCGGCGGGGATTGTAAAGCCGACGTACAGCGGAGCGTACAGAGAGAAAGGTACCCGCAGGGACGGATCCACAATACGGGCGGCTACAGCAGCGACCTCGCTGCGGGTAATTTTCGTCATCCGGGCGAAAAAGCGCCCATAGCGCTGCCGGTAAAAAATGCCGGCGCGGTAGAGCGTGTAGACGCTTAAGGAATCTTTCTGCTCCATGTCCAAGTCTGGAATAGCGCCTAATTCCACCGTGTTAATCTGTGTATATGCTGCTTCCGGTAAGGCGCGGGCCAAAATGCCGGCACATTGCGCCCGTGTGGCGGGAACAGAATAATTTTCGTATTCGTCTGCGGAGGCAAGAATGCCTTTTTCGACAGCATAATCTACATAGGTCTGATACCAAGGGCTGCCCTGCAGAAAAGGTTCTCCATCATTATAATAGGTGCTGTGGATACGGTCGGCCAGCGTAATGATTTCGGCCAGTGTGATCGCGCCGTCAGGGTGGAAAGCGCGTTCACCATAAGTGTTGATGGAACCCTGCATCAGGCCCCATGGAATAGACCGTGGATACATAGGGAGCAAACCAGCCGGAAACGTCGGCGAAGGATTCTTCAGAAAAGGTATTGACGGGTTGGAAGTGATCAAAGCTGCCTTTACTCGCCGCAAACGCGCTGAGGCAGAGCGATGCTGCCAGGCATGGGGAAACAAACGCGGTCAAGATGCGTTTCAACGGGTTCACCTCTTTCACAGTTCAAAAAAGCCGGGAGATTTTGGGCGGAGAAATACCTGTAAGCAATGGCATGCAGGGCGTGCCATTGTATGGCAGAGCTGTTCATTTTGCAATGGATTGGTTTCATTATAGCATGGGGAATATAGTTTTATGTTACATCTTCATTACAAAAATTGGAGCGGTTTGCATCTGTCCGCAAGGAAACACTAAAGAAAGAGGTGACGAAATATGAGTGAAAAGACCGAATTGCTGAACTTTATTTACAAAAAATGCCAACATGGGAGAGACGGCAATGCCAATGGTGATCGGAATGGTAACCCGGCCGGATCTGCGGGCGGTATTGAGCAGCTGCCTGATGGATTATCGCGCCGTGGGCGGGGCGGCTAAAGAGACGATGCGGCGTTGTGGGCACCGCGGAGAGGATCCTGAGCAATGAAAAAGCCATGATGAAAACGGTTTTGCACTGGAACGCGCTGCTTTCTCCGCCGCCGCGGCACATTGCCGAAATGATGATCCGCGGCAGCACCATGGGTGCTATCCAGATGAGCAAGCGCATCAATGCATATCGTTACACGGCTGGGGAGGAAGCGTTGATGCTGGCAGAAAGGCTGCTGAAGGTGGAGGAGGAGACCGTTGAGCGGATGAAGGCTTTTTTGTGAGGGAGAGAAGAATCAAAATGAAAATAGAAAAACTGTGTAATGGGAATGAAAAGTAACCGCACCTGATTCGGCTATGACGGTGCATTTCAGAGGGGCTTGCGGTATCTAATGCTCCTGGCAGGCAGTGGGGTTCATCTGTGAAGCAAAGTTTCATCACTGGGGCCATGGGGTCAAGCTTATCAGGAGCAATATTCCATGCGGTGAGACAATGACTAAAAAGAACGGCTTGAATGGGATATAAGTCCAGATAAAGTGAGAATGATAAACCCACGCACAGATTACTCGGGATTTCTGGGATTGAAAGTATAGGCTGTCCGAAAAGACAACAAGCCGGGGTGCAAAGAATCAATGCCTCTGGTGGTGCAATTATATATTCATAATGCGAGAAATATTATTTGCGCAATTGCACTGTTTCTTCGGGCTTGTTTGCAGCATCGAGTTTTGCGGGTGCAGCTGCTGTCGTATTTGAAGATGGGAACGGAAAAGTATGCGTCACCGGGATGTGACCGCCCGCTCGGCGGCGCAGTGCAGATTGGTCAACGCAAAGAAATTTTATAGATTTTTCAGAAAGTTGCACGTTCGCGTGCGACTTTTTTGCGTTTTGGGGGATGGGATAGAAGGAGGGGAATGATGAAAGGAACAGCATGGACACGGGAAAAACAGATTTTCTGCCGAACCTATCTGCAGACGCCGGATGTGGAGCGGGCGGAACAGGCATCTGGAGTGGAAGACGGGTATGTTTTGCTGCGGCAGAAAGATGTGCGGCGCTATTTGACGAAGGCACGCCAGGGAGTGCAGGATGCGATTCAAAAAGAGGATGTGGTGCGCTGCCTTTGCCGTCTGGCTTTTTCAAGGCCAAACGATGCGATCGCATTAGCCTGCGGGCAGATTCACGGCGGCATCGAGGCAATGGATCTGGCGGCGGTGGCAGAATTCAAACACCGGGAGGGACAGACGGAGGTCAAGTTCCTGGACCGTGTGCGGGCGCTGCAGGCGCTGGGCGAGCTGTTGGGCGGCGAAGGCGGGGATGACACGGCCCAGGCCTTTTTTCAGGCACTGGAAGATGCAGCGAGTGTGGCGGAAAAGCGGGGGAGCGAAACAGTGGATTGAACTTTTCGAGAAAACAAAAACAAGTGTTGACCTGGTGGTGCGCTGCGTCGCCGGCACATACCTGCGATGCGCTGATTTGCGACGGGGCGGTGCGCAGCGGCAAGACCGTGTGCATGGCACTGAGCTTTTTGTGCTGGGCGACAGCGTGCTTTTGACGGGGCGCAGTTCGGCATCTGCGGCAAAAGTGTGAGCGGCGTGCGGCGCAATGTGGTGACGGCGGTGGAACCGTGGCTGCGGCGGCTGGGGTTGCGGTGGACCGAAAACCGCACAGAGCATTATCTGGAACTGGGCTGCCGCGGAAGGAGCAACCGCTTCTATCTGTTCGGCGGATACGACGAAAAAAGTGCGGCGCTGATTCAGGGCATCACTTTTGCCGGCGTGCTGCTGGACGAGGCGGCCCTGATGCCCCGCTCCTTTGTGGAACAGGCCTGCGCCCGCTGCTCCGTGGAGGGGGCGCGGTTATGGTTTAATTGCAACCCGGAGAGCCCGCAGCATTGGTTTTACCGGGAGTGGATCTTAAAAGCGCGGAGAAAAACGCACTGCATCTGCACTTCACTATGGAGGATAACCCGGCGCTGAGCGAAGCGGTAAAGCGGCGTTACCGCACGACGTACTCAGGAGCTTTTTACCGGCGGTTCGTTTTGGGCGAGTGGACCCGGGCTCAAGGGCTGGTGTACGACTTTTTTTGATCGGGAGAGGCACTGCGCGGCACCTGTGGACGAGCCGTGCGAAGCATATGCGGTATCGGTGGATTACGGGACAGCAAATCCGGCTTCTTTTCGGGCTGTGGGGCAGACGGGGACAGTATGGTACCGCATCGACGAATACTACTACGCTTCCCGCCGGGAAGGGAAACAAAAACCGATGCGGAATATGTGGAAGAATTATGGCGCCTGCTGGATGGGCGCAGGCCGGACGTAGTGGTTGTGGATCCGTCGGCGGCCAGCTTTATCGAAGCTTTGCGGCGCACGGGTTTGCGGGTGCAGAAAGCGGACAACGACGTGCTGTGGGGCATCCGTGTGACAGCGGGGATGCTCAAAGAGAAAAACTCATTCTTTGCAGCAACTGCGCCGATTGTTTGCGGGAGATGGAACTGTATTGCTGGGAAGAGGGGGCAGTGCGGGACGTTCCCCGCAAGGAGCATGACCACGCCATGGATGAAATGCGGTATTTTGCGGCCTATCTTGCACAGCAGGAGCGAGGAGATGGATTTTATGCTGCTGCTGTGGTTCGCCGGGCCGGATGAAAAGGAGGGGACAAGCATGAAATGGAGAAAAACGGAGCCCGGTGTGCCGGCGACAGTACAGCTGCGCGCGGTATCCCGACAGCCCTTCGGCGCGCTGGAATCCTATGTGCCGCTGCACAATGGGGGAAATTGCTCTGTATCGGGCGGTGCGGGAAGCGGTGCCGATTGTGGATGCGGCGCTGATGAAAATCATTCGTTTGGTGGGCGGCTTTGTGGTGCGGTGTCCGGAACGGACCGTGCAGGAAGAGCTGGCACATTTTCTGCGGACGGTGCCGGTGGGCCGCGCGCAGCGGGGCTGGATCATTTTCTGGAGCAGTATTTGATTCCATGCTGACCTGCGGGCGGGCTGTGGGAGAGATCGTGCCCTGCAAAAGGGGGCGGCGGCATCGCGGCGGTGCTGTGTGCTGAGGCCGCGTCAGTAGAGGTGCGCGAGGGCGTCTCGCCGCTGGACTTTATGCTGTGTGTGCGCGATGAAACCGGTGCGCTTCAGCCTGCGCCGCGGCAGGATCTATTGCTGTTTACGCCATTTAATCCGGAAAACGGCAGCCCCTACGGTGTGTCGCTGCTGCGCTCTATGCCGTTTTTTGACGGAGATTTTGCTTAAGATTTATCATGCGATCGGTCAGAACTGGGAGCGTGTGGGCAACGTTCACTTTGCCGTAATTTATAAGCCGGAAGGGGACACGGACCGGACGCTGGCCAGGGAGCGCAGTGAACAGATTGCCCGGGAGTGGGCCAGCGCTATGGAAAGTGCCAAAGGCGGCTATGTGCGTGACTTTGTGGCGGCAGGCAATGTGGATATCAAAGTAATTGGCGCGGACAATCAGGTGCTGGACAGCGAAGTGCCGGTGCGGATGATTCTGGAGCAGCTGATCGCCCAGACGGGGATTCCTCCCTTCCTGCTGGGGCTGAACTGGTCGAGCACGGAGCGGATGAGCTCCCAGCAGGCGGACATGCTGACCACGGAGATGGACGCCATCCGGCGCACGCTGACGCCGGTGGTGGAAAAGGTGTGCCGGATGTGGCTGCGCACGCAGGGCTATGCGTGTGATTTCGAAGTGGTGGGACACCATCAATTTGCAGGACGAGGTGGAAGACGCCAAAGCCCAGCTCTATCTGGAGCAGGCGCGCCAACTGCGGCTTGCCAATGACAAGGAGGAGTTCGGATGAGAGAGGTTCAAAAAGCCTGCCACCGGAGACACTGTGTGCGCAGCAGGCGGCAGATATGGCACAGATCAACGCGCTGGCCAAAGGGAAATGACACCCGAAGAGGTGTATACCTTTTTCCGTGCGGCTGTGCGACAACGAAATCGACCGGGACGGAGAGCGCTTTGATGAACAGACGCTGCGGGAGCTGGCGGCGCTGTTTATAGGGAAAAGCGGCATCTTTTGACCACTGCTGGTCGGCCCGGGGGCAGACGGCGCGCATTTACCGCGCGGAGGTATGCCGCGAGGAAGGGCGCACCACGGCGGCAGGGGATGGATACTGCTATGTGAAAGCCATGGCCTATATGCCGCGCACTGAGGGAAACCAGGAACTGATTGAAGAGATCGAGGCGGGTATCAAAAAAAGAGGTATCCGTGGGGTGCAATGTGCGCGAGGCGGTATGCTCGGTGTGCGGCGCGGCGCGGGGCGAATGCGAGCATGTGCACGGAAAACGATATGACGGCAGGCTGTGCTATACGGAGCTGCGGGGAGCGGAGGATGCTTACGAATGGTCGTTCGTGGCGGTGCCGGCCCAGCGGGAAGCCGGCGTGATGAAACGATTTTCGCCCCAGACACGCCGGACGCTGAAAGCGTTCCTGCGCACAGAAGGCCATAAGGAAGCTCTGACGGAACTGGAACAGCTGGAGTGGGAAGCGGCGCTGGGCAAACGCTATTTGGATCATTTGCGCAGGAGACGCTGCGCTATGCCTGCCTGGTTGAGCCGGAACTGGACGAAAAATTTTTGCATCGGCCTGCAAAAACTCAACGAAGGAGAGCTTTGGAGCTGAAACGGGTGTATCAGGCAAGAGAAGAACACGCGGCGGAGCAGCCGCAGCTGTCCTATGGGGCGCGGGAGCGAAGCATGGCGGACGGCAGTGCATTTTTGATTTGAGGAGGAAGATAAATGAAAGTTTCATACGAGGGAATCGGCGCATGGAGCGCCACATTTGAAACGGCGGATGCCAGAGAGGGCCAGGTAGTGAAGCTGAGCGCACCGCGCACAGTAAGCCCGTGCGCGGCGGGAGATGCTTTCTGCGGCGTAGCGGGGCCTGTGCGTGGCGGCGTGTGCGGCGTACAGCTGGGCGGCTTGGCAGAGGTCAGCTATACGGGACGGCGCCCGGTGTGGGCAACATTGGTTTGACCGCCGACGGCAGCGGCGGCGTGTGCGGCGGAAAGCGGAGCGGAGTACTGGGTGTTGGCGGTGGATGAAAGCGCCGGGCGCTGTGTGATCAAGCTTTAAGGAGGAAGAAACGATGGCATATCATTTTGACACGATAAAGCTGGAAAAGGGCATGTATGCTGAGAGCGGCAGGAGTTTTTCCCGCGTTTTGGAAGAACTGATCCCGGCGAGCAGTACCGCGGCACGGCGCTGGAGGGATTGGACGCGTATCAGCGTCAGCTGAAGCGCTTTGATATCAAGGTAAAAGGTGCGCTGAGCGATGTGGTGGAGAAGTTTTTCCACACTACGGAGTCGGCAGTGCTGTTTCCGGAATTTGTGGCGCGGGCGGTGCGCCAGGGTATGGAAGAGGAAAACCTTCTGCCCCATATTACCGCGGCGGTGACACAGTTTGATGGGATGGATTATCGCTCCATTGCCTCGGTGCCGACCAAAGAGGATAAGGCGCTGCGTGTGGTGGCAGAGGGCGCCGCGCTGCCGGAAACCACGGTGAGGGCCCAGAGCAGCCTGGTGCGGCTGCACAAACGCGGCCGGATGCTGGTCGCTTCCTATGAAGCAATCCGTTTTCAGAGGCTGGATCTGTTTGCGGTGACGTTGCGTCAGATTGGCGCGCACATTGCGCGGATGCATCTGGAAGATGCCATTGATGTGATCATGAAAGGCGACGGAAACAACAACGCGGCCCAGAGTTATAAGATCGGCACGAAACCCATTTCCGGTACGGCGGGCAGCATGAGCTACGATGCGCTGCTGGACTTCTGGGCGCAGTTCGATCCCTATACCATGAATACCATGCTGGTGAGCAGCGACGTGATGCTGGGCCTTCTGAAGTTGGAGGAATTCCAGAATCCGCTGACGGGGCTGAATTTCCAGGGCACTGGTACTCTGACCACGCCTCTGGGCGCCACATTGTTGCGCACTTCGGCGATGCCGGCAGGTACGATGATCGGTATGGATAAGAATTATGCACTGGAGCGGATCACTGGCGGGGAAGTGCAGGTGGAGTATGACAAACTGATCGACCGCCAGCTTCAGCGCGCTGCCATCACCAGCGTTTCCGGTTTTGCCAAGCTTTATCAGGACGCGTCGAGGGTGCTGACACTGCGGTAAACAGACGCAGAGGAAACAGGAGGGACGGAATGGACATGGAAACAGAAATCCAGATGCTGGCCCAAAGCATGACTGGCGCGGATCAGGGAGAGCAGGACTATCTTGCGGCACTGTGCGCGGCGCAGTGGGGAACGAATTAGCCAGATGCTCCCGGAAGAAACAGAGAGCGGGCGCAGCCGCCTGATCTGCGCGGCGGCAAGCCTGGCTGCGGCGGATTATTTCAATACCAAAGGCGCAGCGGGTACTGCTTCGTGGAGCGCCGGCGATGTGAGCGTACACAATCGGGATGGAGCATCCTGCGCCGCGGCAGCCAGAGAACTGCGTGCTGCGGCAGAGCGGGTTACTGGCGCCGCTGTGCAGCGACGGCGGCTTTGCCTTCTTGGGGGTGCGGGATGACGGAATCCTTTGCTGATATCCTGCGGCATTTTGGGGCGAGGGTGGAGATTGAGCACGAGAATGCCTTTGGCGCAAACGAGAGCGTTTGTGCAGCTGATTCGGCGCCAGGAGAGCAAAGAACCCTGGGAGGAAACCACTGGCGCGGCGGATCTGCGGCGCTGGCTGTATATCGGACCGAAAGAACAGCCGCTGCAGGCAGGCGATAAAGTGCGCGCCGGCGGTGCGGCGTATGTGGCGCAGCTGCGGCGGCCATCTATGTGGGAGCGGAAAATCCCATTGGTGGGGTATTCTGCGGCTGGAAAAGAGGGGCTGGTATGAGCGGAGGACTGGAAACCGTGCAGACACTGCTGGAACAGGTGCTGGAAAAGCATGGGATTTCCACGGTAGGAGCTTGGGATCGAGGCGCGGCTGCCGGCTCTTTCCGGTGCGGCGGCGGTGCTGGGTGTGCAGGAGACGCAAAGCGGGCCTGCAGCACTGTGGAACTATCTTGGTCAGCAGTGGGATGCAGAACGGGCGAAATAGTAGAGCGCTACGGTCGGGTGTTGGAACTGAAGCTGTATGTGGATTTCTATGCGCCGCACGGCAGCGCAGCGGAGATCGAAAAGGGTTTTGAAATGCTGGAAAAGGAATTATTTGCGCCGCTGGCGGAGGGACTGCGGGCAGATGCGGTGCAGCGCGGCGAGATTGGTGCTGACGGCAAGAGCGGATATCTTAGGGGCGGTGCACTGTGGCGTGCCGGGCCTATTTCACAGCGGTGCGCGCCGAAGAAGGCGCAGCACTGACTGATTTTCATTTGAAAGGTGTGGTTCAATGAACAGCACAGTGATGCATGAGCGGCCGGGGGTGTATTCTTCCTATGATGCTTCTTCGGCCATCAGCGGAGGTACGGCCAAAAAGGTGATCGGCGTGGCGGCCAGGGCTGCGAAGGGAGAGGCGAACAGAGCCGTGCGCATCACAAGCTATACCGCAGGAGTGAGCGCTTTGGCGAGGATAACGAAAGCAGTGCTATGGGGGCTGCTGCGGCTGCTGTATCAAAATGGTGCGGCGGCAGTGGCTGCAGTGGCCGTGGCGGCTCCGGCGGATAAGCAGGACTATGAGGCGGCGTTTGCCGCATTGAGTGCGCAGGAGGATGAGCGTTGTTGTGTGCGACAGTGCGGACACAGAGGTTTTGCAGGCGTTGCGCGACAGTGTGACAGCAGCTTCCGGCGCACGCCGGGGAGCGCATTGCTGTGGCCGGCAGCGAGGAAGAAACCGTGAGCGCCATGATCGAGCAGGCCGAGGCTCTCAATAGCGAGCGCGTGGTGCTTTTTGGGCGGTCGGGCATTGGACAGCGGCGGCGAAATGCTGAGCGGTCCGGCGGCTGCGGCGGCGGTGGCAGCGGTGATCGCGGCCACTGCCGATCCGGCAATCCCCTCAATGGTGCGCCGTTGGAGGGCATAAAGTGGTGTGGCGGCAGATTTCAGCGATGATGAGATCGATCTGCTGGTGCGCGGCGGCGTGACGCCGCTGGAAGGCAACGCGGGAATTGCAAGCCCCGTGCGGGGTGTGACCACCCGTACCACGACTGGAGGAGCATCGGACAGTACCTGGCGCGAACTGAGTACAGTGCTGATTGTGGACAATGTGATCCCACAGATCCGCAGCGCGCTGCGCAGAACGTTTAATCGGGCCAAGAACACGGCGCAGACCCGCAGCGCCGTGCGCTCCCGGGTGATCGTGGAATTGGAGAACAAACGCCAGGCAGAGATCATTGACGGCTATGGCGATGTGACGGTTCGTGCTTCGGAGGAAGACGCCACGGTGTGCGAGGTGGAATTTTCTTTTGCGGTGGCCCATGGCTGAACCAGATCTATCTGACGGCGCACATTACGATTTGAAAGAAGGAGGGCGAAGGGATATGGAGGTTTCGGGTTTTCCCACCAGCAGCGATATTTATCTTGAGGTGGAGGGAGAAAGGTGGCCGTGGTGCAGAGTTATACGGCCAAAGCCAGTAAGACCAGCCAGAGTGTGGAAGCGTTCGGCGAGAGCGAACCAGTGGCGATTCTGCCGGGGCAGACTCAGTACAGCCTGACGCTGAAACGCCTGTACGCTACCGATGAGGCTATCAGCGATGGGATCAATTTTTTATGATTTGGCAGACTTTTCTCTGGTGATCTGCAAACCGGACCGTAAGGTGATCTACAGCGGCTGCCAATGGGGCAGTATTGCCGAAGAAGGACAGCTGGGTGCCATGGTGGCTGAGAGCGTGAACGTGCTGGCGGCTAAACGCATGGAGGTGGCGGCCTGATGGAAAAGCGCTGTATCGGCTTCTCAATGAAGAACGAGTGCGGGATTTCGTGCTGCGAGGGCAGAAGGTGCATATGGTGCTGCTGAGTGCTGCGGAGTTGTTGGAACTGCGCGCCAAAGAAAGCGCAGAGGAAGGCGGCGACGCTTTTGCGGACGGCGTGCACGGCTGTGCGGCGCTGGCGGCCCGGTGCCTGTGCATCCGCGGAACGCCAGTATTCCAAAGCGCCCAAGAAGTGCTGCAGACGCTGAGCGCAGAGGAAATCAACGCTGTGGCGGCGGCCTACAGTACATGGAGCAGGGAGATTGACCCCGGGTTCGACTGCGGTGAAAGGAGTTCCGAAGCGCTAAAAAGTTTGAAGCACGCGCCGGAAGAGAGGCTGCGGTGGCGTGTGCTCAAACAGTTTGGTGTTTTACCCGGGGAAAAACGGGCAAGACGCATGACGCGGCGGGAACTGCTGTACTGCGTTTTGCAGCAGCAGCTGGATGGTGAAGAGGCGCTTTCTGAACTTTGCCCGGCATGCCGAGCCGCCGCTATGGAACGGCGGTGCACCGTTTGCAGGCGCGCCGCTGATGGATACGGAGGGACGGAGAACACGGCGTTTGACTGGGAACGTTATCAAATTATGAAAGAGGGAAGATCCGTTTGACGTATTGGAGGGCGTTGGAGGAGCGCAGCAGGATTCTCTGGCAGACGCTGTTTCGTCAAAGTACTTTGATTGAGCAGAGCGTGCCAGTTTATATAAATACCCGTTCTGCGCCGAAAGGTGCGGAGGGGGGCAGGCGGCGCTGCAGCCGCCTGCCCTGGAAGAGTCCGCCTGGACGGCGGGTGCAGAGGCAGAAGCGCCGCGGCAGCCGCCTGCCCAGGAAAATACCGCTGCTGCGGTATGGGCGCGTCCGGCGGCGCGGAAAGAGACACTGGAAGATGTGGAGGAACGGACGCTGCCGGATCTTCTGCGGGCAGGAACGGAACGTGTGGAGAGTACGTTTGGCTACCGGGTCCCGGGAGGAGGAAATGCATTCACCCCGGCTTCTGGTGACGGTGCAGCGCAGCTGCTGAAAAAGCTTCGGCAGATTGAGCGGGAGCGCTGCCGGCGCGGCAGGACAGTCATGCGGCTGCAGAAAAGGAAAACGAGCGGGGCCGTTTGACGGCGGAGGTGGAAATGGCGGATTGGTCGGCTTGGCTGGAACGGGGACGCCCGCCGCTACGATGGCGGGTTTGAATTGATGTAAGGAGGAAAGACATGGCTAAATTACAGCCCATGCGCTATAAAAACTATGTTCGGCCCCACAATCCGAGGAGTTACAGCATCACCTATCACCGCCGCCTGACGGCGCGGGAGGTGCCCTACGGTTATTATGTACTGCAGAATCTCGACAGGGAATGCGTGTGATGAAAGGCAGCGGCGAATTTGTGGGGAAGGCGCTTATGAAGAATTTAAACGCTTGGCTACAGTGTATTACGACGGCGGCGAGGGGGTGCTGGTGCATCCATGTTGGCAGTCGGCCCATGTGTACTTTGCGGCATTGTTCTGGCGCAGGCACCGCGGCCGGATTATGTGGCTTACACCTTTGAATTCTGGGAGAGCTGTGATTTGTATGAACCGGAGCTGCAGGAAACAGCAGCGGGCACCGCGGCTGCATCTGGGCCGTCCGCAGGAAGCGGAGGCGGGCGCACCGCGGGACAGGTGTGCTATCACACTGTACGCAAAGGCGAGACGCTATGGGGAATTGCGCGCAGATACGGCATATCGCTGGAGGTGCTCCTGGAATGGAATCCCGGCATCAAAAACCCCAATTACATTACGATGGGACAGAAGGTGCGTGTGACATAATGGAGGCGGTTGTACAGCTTTATGGCGGCGGAAGCGTAGTGCTTGCGCCTCTTTTGAATGGGAAACGACTCTGACAGGCGGCGTACCCTGCGACAGTTTTTATTTGAAATGCCTGTATCATGCGGCGCAGGCCGCACTTTTGAACGGGCCTGGCGTGTGACGCTGCAGGAGAAGGGGGCGGTTTTGCTCCGGGCGGTGGTGGATGAAACGGAAATCGTGCAAAACGGCGCCGGGCGGACACTGAGATTAGTGGCCGCGGCCTGGCTGCGCTGTTGCTGGACAACGAGGCGGAGGCCGTGACCTATACCCGGCCCACACTTTCAGAGCTGCTGCGCCGTCATGCGGCACCCTATGGCCTGTCCTGGGGGATGTTTTCGGAACTTCAAGGGCAAGCGGAGTACAGTGTGTCCAGTGGTGAAAGTCAGTGGAGGGCGCTGGAAGGATTTACCCGGTGGGTCGGCGGGTTCGTGCCGCGTATCACGGCGGAAGGACTGCTGCTGCCTGCAGCGTGGAAGGACAATGGAAGACGGTTTGTGATCGGCGCCGGGACGCCGCTGCTGGAGCTGCGTTGGCAGGACCGGCGCTATGGTGTGTATTCGGAAGTGCTGGTGGTAGACAAAGTGCGCCGCCAGAGGCAGCGGGTGAAGCACACGGCGTTTCTGGATCGGGGGCGGCTGCTGCCGGCGGGTACTGTATGTGCCAGGGCGCAGCAGCAGCGCGGCGATGCGCTATACGGGGCAATATCAGATCGAACGCTCCCGGGAGGGAGCTCGGCAGCTGACGGCGGTGCTGCCGGGAAGACAAGGAGCAGCGCCGGGAAGCGTGGTACGTATGGAGCACAGTGATATCGGCATTCAAGGCGACTTCTATGTGGAAGAGGCGGCGTATTGCTGCAATGCTGCAGGAGAAACGACAACACTGCGTATGAGGAGGCTGGAAGAATAATGTGGCTATCACAAAAAGCTGCGCGCAGCGCGCACCGCGGAGGAAACCGCGGCAGATTTAGGTGTGACCACTATCGGCGGCGACCGGGCAGGGGTGTATACCCGGGGGAGAGGTGCGGGATCTTCCTGTGTGTACACCAGGCGGCATGTTTTGGCAGCCCAAAAGCGGCGACCAAGTAGTGGTGCTCAAAGGCGGCCCCGGCGGGGGAGGGAAGTCTTTGTGCTGGGCACACACAAGGAGCAGAGAGCAGCAGCACTGGAGGATGGAGAGGTGTATCTCTTTTCTGAGAGAGCGTCCATTTGCCTGCGCAACAATGGCACCATTGAACTAACCGGGCAGCTGCTGATCAACGGAGAGGCGTATGCTCCGTGCGATTGTGGGACGTCTGGACCGGGCGGGCTGTGAAGTACAGAGGAGAATGAGGCTATGGAGTTAAAAATCAGGAATGGAGATTATGTGGCGCTGGAAAACGGCGGATGGAAATGGTGGAGGGCAGTGCGGAGTTGATTCAGCGGGTACTGTACCGCTTGACGGCCCGCCGGGAAGGGTTCCCCTTTATCCCTACGCTGGGAGTACGCTGCATCAGCTGGGTCGGGTAAACGCGCGGGAGTGCAGCAGCGCGGCCGAGGCGGCGGTACGGGAAGCGCTGCATGAGGAGGAGGATCTGGACGTTACCGGCGTGACGCTGGACAATGCGGGAACAGGGCCTTTATACGCTGCGCGTTGCGCTGCAGTATAAAGGCGACCCTATCGAGGTGGCGCTGACCATTCAATGAGAGGAGAATGGGATTGAAAACGGTGGAGGAAATTTATCAGGCGCTGTTGGAGGATTTTTTCAAAGCGCATCGGGCGGATGTTTCTCATTCCTGCGATCTGGCGGTGCGGCTGTATGCCGTGGCGGCGCAGGTGCAGGCCCTTTATGTTCAGATGGACTGGGTGCAGCGGCAGAGTTTTCCGCAGACAGCCCGGGGAGTTTATCTGGACTATCATGCGCAGACACGGGCGCTGGAACGCCGTGCTGCAGTAAAAGCTACAGGTACGATGCGCTTTTCCGTGCGTACCGCGCCGCAGGAGGATCTTGCCATTCCGGCAGGAACCGTATGTCTCAACGCTGTGGGGTGCGCTATGAAACGGTGCAGGAAGCGGCTCTGGCTGCGGGGGAAACCTCGCGGATGTGCCGGCGCAGGCGGTGGAAGCCGGCGCGGCGGGAAATACGGCGGCGGATACGGTGTTGTTTCTGTCCGCGCCGCCGGCGGGTATCGTCAGCTGCAGCAATCCAACGGCTTTCGCCGGCGGAGAGGATGCAGAAGACGATGAAACCCTGCGCGGCCGGATCCTGGACAGTTATCAGCGCCTGCCCAACGGGGCCAACGCCGCTTTTTTACGAGACGGAAGCTATGCTGTATCCCGGGGTGGCGGCGGCCAGAGCCGTGGGCCGGGCCAGAGGGATCGGTACGGTGGACGTCTATGTGGCCACCACGGCAGGCGTACCAGAAGAGGCGCTGTGTCAGGAGATCCAGGCGGCTTTGGAACGGAAACGAGAAATCGCTGTCGATGTGCAGGTGAAAGCACCCGCGGTGCAGACGGTGGATATCGACGTTGGAGTGCATTTAAGCACAGGAGAGACACTGGAAGCGGCAGAGAAGGCGGTGGAGACAGTGCTGCGGGCCTATTTTACCGGTGCGCGTCTGGGTTGTGCGGTGCCGCTGTCCGAACTGTACGCTCTGCTGAACGGCTTGAATGGTATTGCCGGCTATCGCATTCTGTCGCCGGTGGACGATGTGGCGGTGTCGGTGTCTGTACTGCCGGTGCTGGGGAAACTCTCTGTGCAAGCATTGGACTAAAAAAGGAGGGAGCGCATTGGGGTATGCAGAATACATCCGGGGATTGCTGCGTCCGGTCGGCATTTATACGTTTGCGCCGGGGAGCATCGGGAACGGTGAAATCGAGAGTATCGGCGCGGCGCTGGACGGCTGTGAAGCGGCAGCGGAGGAAAGCGAGCGGGAAGTGCTGGTGCCCACGGCGAAGGACTGGGGCCTTGCGCTCCGCGAGGTACTGTTTGCAAAAAGCCGGCGGCGCCGACCCTGGAGCTGCGGCGTTCGGCAATTCTTGCCTTGCTGCAGATCAGCGGCGATGGCTTTACGATAGAGTCTATCAATCGCGCGCTGAGCGGCTGCGGAATCCGGGCGGTGGTAGCGGAGACCGGGAAGAGCGGGCGCGTGCGGGTGACTTTTCCCAACACGGCGGGAATTCCGGAAGAGTTTGACCAGATTGCGGGCATCATTACAGATATCATTCCCTGCCATCTGGAAACGGAATTTTATTTCCGCTATCTGACTTGGGTGGAATTGGAAGCACGCTTTACCAGCTGGGAGAGCATCGAGCAGGGCGGATATACTTGGGAACAGCTGGAGCTTGCCGTATAAAGACAGGAAAAAAACCGCTCCGAAGGATGTCCGTCGGAGCGGTTTTTAACTTGCAGGAGACGCGCTTAAAAATCGTCATCATCGTCATCATCGGCATAACGATCTGGCTCCTTGTGCATATGGTAGGAGACAATCAGCAGGAAAATACCTGCCAAAATCGCGGTGACAACCAATTCGTTGTTGCCTGTGCCGCGCAAAACCAGCGCTGCGCCGATGAACAGAATACCAAAGGTAAGACAGATGAGGGACTTGGGATTTTTCATAGATGGCCTCGATTCCGATAAAGTTTCAATTTTCCTTTCTATTATAGCGTTTTTGCGGAAAAAAGTCAAGAAAATGCGGAAACGGTCACAGTGCGGCGCGATAGATGGCGCGTACATCATCCGGCGTCAGCTTGCAGGGATGGTTCTGAAGCATCATGGCAGAAACCTGGAAACAGTTTTCCGTCATCCAGTCAATGTCCTCCTCCTGCACGCCCTGCTCGGACAGAGTGCAGTTCAGATCGATGCGTTCAAGAAAAACGGCGTATAGCGTCCGGGCAGTCGGCGGCTTTTTTCCGCCCAGCAGTTTGGCAATAGTTCGGAACTTTTCGGGCGCGGCGGACAGGGTGTGCTCATAAACTATGGGCGTCAGCGCGGCCAGACCGCAGCCGTGGACAATGTCGCGCAGGCCGCTGGCGGGGCGCTCGATGCCATGGGGCGCTACGACGGAGCTGGTATAAATGCTCATGCCGCCGAATGTGCTGGCCAGAGTGACGGCTTCCCAGGCTTCATCGTCGTCAGGGTTTTCATATACCCGGGGAAGGAATTTGACGCTCAGTTCCATACCGCGTAAGGCCATGATTTCGGAAAAAGGCTGCCTTTTGCGGGGAGAGAAATGCCTCCATATTGTGGCATAGCGCGTCAAAGCCCACAGCGGCCAAAACAGGTTTTGGCATGGTTTTCATCAGCAGCGGGTCCACGATAGACACCGTTGGAAGATAGTCGTTGTTGCGCATACCCCGTTTGTCGTTCGTGGTGGGATCCGACAGCACGGCGGTGCCGTTGACCTCGCTGCCGGTACCGCAGGTGGTAGGAACGGCAATCAGCGGCAGAATGGGCTGAGGGGTGCGGCGCAGCAGCTGATAATCAAGGATATCTCCTTCGCACCGGCACATTAGGGCGATGGCTTTGGCGGCATCCATAGTGCTGCCGCCGCCCAGCGCTACGACCAGATCGCATTTTGCTTTCCGGCCAAAGGCTGCGCCTTCCATTACGGTAGTGGTCAGCGGATTCTGGGTAACTTTATCAAATACGACGCTTTCCACGCCGGCGTCTTTCAGCAGTGCGGCGGCGCGGTCCAAAAAGGCCGCTCTTTTTTGTACTGCTGCGGCCGGTGACCAACAGGGCGCGTTTGCCCAGTTTGGCGGCTTCCGAGCCCAGCTGTTCGATGCATCCGCGGCCAAAAACAATGTGGACAGGGAGATTATATTCAAATTCCATGAACTGCATTCCTTCCTCTTTTTCTGATTGGGATCTTAATAACCCAGCGTTTCGCCGATCAGGACTACCTCGGTTTCCCCGATCCCCTTGACAGGCTCCCACAGCACTACCAGGCCACGGCAGATGCGATCAGGGCTGGAACAATCGTAGCATTTGTCGCCGCGCAGGGCGCAGGGGGGTCTTTTGCAAACGCTGGGCGTTTTGGGGCTGGCGATATTGCGGGCGCGCCACAGGGCGGCGTCATAATCGGCCGCAATTTTATTGACGCCGGTGACCAGGTAGAGCTTTTTGTGGCCGTACAGTGTGGCAGCGACCCGATTGCCTGTGCCGTCAATGTTGAGGATCTCGCCGGTTTCGGCAATTGCGTTGACGGAAGAAAGGTATACATCAGCCCGTTCCGCCTTGCGGTAGGTTTCTTCCTGGGACGTACCCTCGGGGGCATACCACTGCCAGAACACTTCGTTATGGGCGGCGAGTTTTTCGTAAACGCCCATATCCCGCAAAGTGACGGAGCCGCCTACGCCTACGCTTTGGCTATCGATCGACCGGTCAAGGTAATCTGCCGCTTGGGCGGCAGTGTCAAAATAGGATACGGTGAAACCGCGTTTTTCAGGTTCTCCATGGTTTTTGCTACATTCATAACAAAATCTCCCTTCTTTTCGTTTCACCCGTTCTGTTTTACGGGAATAAACGCTCTTTTTCGTATACACATCCCTTGTAGTGTATATACACTATATGATGCAGAGATTCATTTGTCAATAGCGAAAAAAAGAGACGCATCTGCAAAGCAGATACGTCTCTCTTGGTGACCCGTCGGAGATTCGAACTCGGACCCATTGCTTAAAAGGCAATTGCTCTGCCAACTGAGCTAACGGGTCACATCATGTGCGCGCAGGACGCGCATTTATAAAAAATACAGCTGAAAGATCGCTGCATCCGGTATGCTGGCTGGGATGGCTGGACTCGAACCAGCGAGTGAGGGAGTCAAAGTCCCTTGCCTTACCACTTGGCTACACCCCTACAAGGGGAAAAATTCGTGGGGCCGGACAGCACGTCCGACCCGCTGAACTTTCTCTGGGGTGGGTGAAGGGATTCGAACCCTCGGCCTCCAGAGCCACAATCTGGCGCGCTAACCAACTGCGCCACACCCACCATAGCGGATTCCGTTGGGTGGAACCAATGCTGCTGACCTCCTGCCCGCCTGAAGCAGATTCATCGGAAAAAAAAGATGGTACGCCTGGAGGGATTCGAACCCGCGACCTACCGCTTAGAAGGCGGTTGCTCTATCCAACTGAGCTACAGGCGCATATGGAGCAGGTGATGGGAATCGAACCCACGTCCCCAGCTTGGAAGGCTGGTGCCCCTAGCCGTTGTGCTACACCTGCAGATATGGCAGGAAAATGTCAGCCTTGAAATGATAGCATAACCAAAGGGCTGTGTCAAGAGAAAACGGAAAAAACGGGAAAATCTTTTGAAAAAATGCTGTGGATTTTGCATTTGGACTGTCTGAAGCGACCGTTCAGGCTGTCGTTGGAGCGAACAGCCCGGCAGCGAAGGCGGCAAAGCAGCAGAGCGCCGCGCCCTGTAAAATCAGAAGGAGAGGGATGCCGAAACGGAAATACCATTTGCGCGTTTTGTGATGGAAAATGCGCATGCCCAGCAGCGCGCCGGCACTGCCGCCCAGAAGAGAGAGCAGAAAGAGTGTTTTTTCCGGGATGCGCCAGGACTCGCGCCGGGCACGCCGCTTATCTGCGCCGAAAGCCGAAAAAGTGGCGATGTTGATGGCCAGCAGATACAGTGCCGGCAGATTGTACAGGACTTCCATGAGGCTGCGTTCTCCTTTGAAGGGTATGCGTTTTTTCCATCATACGAGGAACGAAACGCAAAAGCAAGGAGTTTTTTCGCACGGTGCCTTGTCAAATCCACGAAAGCTGGCTATAATGTTTCTATATTTTGACGAACCGAATGCCGAAAAGAAGGGATTTGACAATATGAAGAGAACCGAAATTGCCGCTGTGTATGCCGACGGCGAGGCCTTGAGCGGCCAGGAAATCACCGTCTGCGGCTGGGCGCGCACGATCCGCGACATGAAGAATTTCGGCTTTATCGAGCTCAACGACGGCAGCTGCTTTAAAAATCTGCAGGTGGTATTTGAGGATGGAACGGTGGACAATTACCGGGAAATCGCCAAGCTGAATGTGGGATCTTCTCTGATCGTGCGCGGCACGGTGAAGCTGACGCCTGAGGCCAAGCAGCCTTTGGAACTGACGGCACTGAATATTGCGGTGGAAGGCCCCTCCACGCCGGAGTATCCCTTGCAGAAAAAGCGTCACTCGCTGGAATATCTGCGCACCATCGCCCATCTGCGCCCCCCGCACAAACCTGTTTTCGGCGGTGTTCCGCGTGCGCTCCGTGGCGGCGATGGCGGTGCATGAATTTTTCCAGGAGCGTGGCTTTTTGTATGTGCATACGCCCCTGATCACTGCCAGCGACTGCGAGGGCGCGGGTGAAATGTTTCGTGTGACTACGCTGGACGCCAAAATCCGCCGCTGACTGAAGACGGTGCGGTGGACTTCAGCCAGGACTTTTTCGGCAAAGCCGCGAACCTGACAGTATCCGGCCAGCTTAATGCCGAGTCCTTTGCCATGGCTTTTGGCAACGTGTATACGTTCGGCCCCACCTTCCGCGCCGAAAATTCCAACACCCAGCGCCATGCCGCTGAGTTCTGGATGATCGAACCGGAGATCGCTTTCGCCGACCTGAACGATTATATGGACACCGCCGAGGCGATGGTCAAGTATATCATCAACCGCACCATGGAGCGCTGCCCGGATGAACTGAAATTTTTCAACAGTTTTGTGGATAAAGGTTTGCTGGAGCGGCTCAACCATGTGATGACGTCGGAGTTCGCCCGCGTCAGCTATACCGAAGCGGTAAAACTCCTCTCCGAAAGCGGCCAGGACTTCAAGTTCCCGGTTTACTGGGGCTGTGATCTGGCCACGGAGCACGAACGCTACCTGACCGAGCAGCTGTTCCGCAAACCTGTGTTCGTTACCGATTATCCCAAGGAGATCAAGGCGTTTTACATGCGCAACAACGACGATGGCAAGACGGTCGCGGCGGCGGACTGCCTGGTACCCGGCATCGGCGAGATTATCGGCGGCAGCCAGCGTGAGGAACGCTTTGGAACTGCTGGAACGCCGCATGGACGAGCTGGGCATGAACCGGGACGACTATTGGTGGTATCTTGATCTGCGCCGCTACGGTGGTACGAAGCACGCTGGCTACGGCCTGGGCTTTGAACGCATGATTATGTATCTCACCGGTGTGAGCAACATCCGCGACGTGCTTCCGCACCCCGCACGGTGGGCAACGCGGATTTTTAAGCGCGAGTCATGGCGAAAGAGAAAAAAGCCTGACTTTGGGGATGCGGCGGATCTTATTGCCGGCAGCAGCGGTGGTGGTTCTGCTGCTGCTTGCGTTTGCCGCCGGCATGCTTTTGGGGCGGACAGGGACGCAGGGCGAAAATCACGGCAGATCTTCTGGACCAGCAGCTCCGGGAGGTCAGCGACTTGGTAACAGTGGAATACCGCTATACCAATATGGGAAAATTTGAAAACACTCTGATTTTTACGGCTGGGAAGTCCCCTTTACAACCAAAAGTTTTATTGTTTCATACGACGGTGTCATTCGTGCCGGTGTCGATCTGGCGGAGGCGGCAGTGGAGGTGTCGGGCGATGTTGTTACTGTGATGCTGCCGGCGGCGGAGATTTTCTCCAACGAAGTTTTGGAGGATAGTCTTGAAGTTTACGATGAAACGCGGAATCTGTTCAATCCCATCACTATTGAGGATTATACCGGCTTTACCGCCGACCAAAAACAGAGCATTGAAGCCAAAGCCACGGAAAACGGTTTGTTGTCTGCCAGTGCGCAGCGCGCTGAAACGGTGGTGCAGGAGTTTTTTTGAATATGTTCCCTGGCATGGATCATTACACGCTGGAAATCAAAAGCGGTACATAAAAGGAAAGGTTCCTGCGCGCATATGCGCACAGGAACTTTTTTTAATGTCGGAAATCTTCAGGATGCCTCGACCGGAATTACGATATTACCTACAGTAACGCTTTCCACATCGGCAGGATCGATGATCGTATCAAATACCTGGCCTTTCTGGGCTTTGCGTCACGTCCTCGCTGTAGTTGGGAGAGAGCGAGCCGCCGGCGCTTGTGAGATCCATCACCGTGCCGTCTTTCATCGTGAGAAGCACTGTGAGATCGGAAAGATAGCGGTCGCTCTGGGTGCGATTATACGCGGTTTCCGTCCGCTGGGTGCGTCCTCCCACACTACGGCGCTCTCTACGGTATAGTCTACTCGCAGCGCCAGGGGAGAGGGTAACGGCATTGATGGTGATGGGCATGTCGTTGAGCGTGGTGCTTTGCCCGGCGCGCAGGGCGATGGAGGTATCCTCAAAATCCAGGTCGAATTTCAGAACCCATTTGCCTTCGGCCAGAAGCTGGCGGTTCTCTAGTCGCCGTTCGGATAAGAGTACAGGTTCCGGAACACCGCTTTCGCCGCGCCGCCGACGGGCAGGTTGCCGTCTACTTCACGTTCTTCCACGAACTGGATGGCGTTGTCCGAGGATCGGCGTCATAAAATAGGAACTGCCGTGGGAACCACCCATCAGACCGATATTCGTATCCTGCTGTTCAAATGTCAGAGGAAGAACGCCGTTGCCCACGGTAGCGTTCGCGTCAAATCGAAGGCCGAGCCGTCGGTTTTTTCGATGGTGTAAGCGATGGCATAGTGGTGCTTGTCGCCGATGATGGCGTCGGCGGTGATGGTTACGCCGGCAGCGGTGGCAGAAGCACCAATGGGATGGCCGATTTTGTCTACGATTTCCGTTTCCGCGCTGCCGAATACCGGGGAGAAAGTGTCACTGGCCAGTTTTGTGACGCCAACGGCGCCCGCGCCGACACTGAGGCAGGCCACAGCGGCCACTGCCGCCACGGCACTGCGCTTCCAGCGGCGGCGTGATGTTTGGGCGCTGCCGTTTTTCTGCGCGGCGGAGAGGAGGCGATCAGTCATGGCGGCCTTCTCTTCGGGGTGAAAGCTTGCAGCTGGTTCAATTCGGTTTTATAATCAAATGCAGTGTTCATAGTATTCTCCTCAAAATCGCTTTGGAGTTTTCGGCCCAGGCCAGCCGGGTGCCGGCGGTAGCCGCCGGGATGTTCAGCAGGGCGCCGATCTCTTTGAGGCTGTATCCCTCAAAGTAATGCAGATAAAGAACCTCGCCCGGTACGATTCAGGCAGCTGCGCCGCACGGCGGCGAGGACGCTGCCTTCGTTTTCCGCCTCCGGCACGGCATAATCACCGCAGGCGTCCAGTGCGCAGGTGCGTGAGCGGTGGGCGCTTTTTCAGCAGATCTTTGCACTCATTGGAGGCTGTGCGGATAATCCAGGCTTTTTCATGTTCGGGTGAAGGTAAAATGCACATTTCCGTACAGAAGTTTACAAAGGTGTTCTGGCAGATGTCCTCGGCGTCCTGGGTGTTTTCAGATAGGTCCAGCACAGACGCAGGATCAGATCGGAATAGGTCTCGACCAGCCGCTCTGCTTCTTCGCGCTGGGAAAGTTTGTTCATGGCAGTTCACTCCTTTGTCCAGCGCATCCGGCCGGTGTGCGCTTTTCACCTGAATACGAATCAGAAGGGCGAATTTTTTCACAGGGAGAAAAAAGCGCTCCTGTCCGCTGGGACAGGAGCGCCAGAGCAGTTTATGCAATGCCGACGCGCTCGCGCGAAGGCCAATGCGGCGAGGCGGCAAACACTTCCCAGCCCACCAGTTCGGTGCAGGGCGATGTAAGCCGCATCGTTTTCTGGGGAAGGAGCGGTGCCTTATAGGCGCTGTGGTGCTCTCCAGCACGGCGCAAACGGCATCCGGAGGGAGAACCGTTGCCGCTGGGCGGGGATTTTCGTGCAGATAGCGCTGCAGTGCCCGGCTGAGCCGGTGCTCGTACAGGCAGTGCGCAATAAAGCCGCCCTCAAAATGGCTGTTGTGGGGATAGGTGAAATAGTCCTCAGAAAATGAAGATTATAACAGACGAAGCAATCACGCACCGTCCAGGAGCCGGCGCGCTTCAGTTCCGCCAGGTTCCCGGCCACCTTTTCTGCGGTGGTGTCGTATTTATGTCCGGAAACATAGGTGTACAAAAGCACACGTCCGGCATAATGCTGCCCAGCTTCAGTGCCAGGCCGTGCAGACGCCAAGACCCGTCTCCCCATCAGATGAGCGGCCAGCAGCCAGTGGCATTTTTTATTCACAGAAAAAAAGCATCTCCTTATCAAAATGAAACACAGCGATTTTTTTACAGAAAACGCGGCGGAAAAAACCACATCTGTCCTTTTAGAATACCGCGAAAGGGTCGGAATTGCAACGGATTTTTTGTAAAAATGTAAAAATTTTCCAAACAAAGGGCGCGAAACAATTCGCGCCCTTTCTACCGGTATTTGTCAGGATGACTGCCTGCTGCGCTGAAACGCTGCATGATATCGTTAAGCGTTTCTTCAAACTGCGTGGCGGCATAGAGTTTGCTGCGGGCGATGTACGGCCCGCGCATGCTGTAGGCAATGAAAACCAGCCGTTGCGGGGCGCCGGCTTCGTCCGCATAGTCAATGGCGATGAACCAGCGGGCGCGGGCCTCGGCGTTTTTTATCCAGGTCGCCCACAAATTGCCCGGCGTCGCCGGAGAGCAGCGCCGCCATTTCAGAAGCAGTAATCGGGCTTTCGTTCCGTGCGATCTGGGCTTCGCTGGAGGTGGTCATACCGCGCAGGGGCGGCATAGGGGATGGAAACGCTTTTGCGGCCGCAGTTAATCTGCAGCGCCTGCGCCTCTGGCACCAGGCGGACCCAGATGTCGGCCAGGAAAACGAGCTCACCGGCGTCATGATGGCGCCGCCAAAGGCGCGGTCGCCCTCGGTGCGGCGCAGCTTTCCAGACGCGCTGCTTCCTTTTCTTCGGGACTTTTTCGGTTAAATAAAAACATGGCGGCCTCCTTTAATAACCCACGCTGCGCTCCACCACATGCTTCAGGGGCTGCTGGCGGCAGTAGCGGGTCAGATTGTCGCAGAACATATTCACGTCGATGTCGCAGGTGATATCCAGAGACATATTGCCGGACACATGGGGCGTGATAATCAAATTTTGGTATTCCACAAAGGATGTTCCGGCGGCAGCGGTTCCGGATTGGTCACATCCAGCGCTGCGCCGGCAATCTTGCCGCTGTTGAGAACCTCCATCAGCGCGTCCTGATCCAGCACGGAACCACGGCCTACGTTGATCAGTACAGAAGTCTTTTCAGCAGGCCCAGCCGCTCCCGGGTAATGAATGCTCAGTCTCCTTGGTGCCGGGAACGCAGAGCACCACAATGTCGCTCCGGCCAAAGCGAAGTCAGATCCTCCACAGCGTAGCTCGTCGAAACAGCGGGGCAGCACTTTGTTGGTGCGGTGCACGCCGCGGATATGGGCCGCACCCAGGGCTTTGGCTCGCTGGGCAAAGGCGGTGCCGATGTCGCCGGTGCCCACCACGGTGATTACGCTGCCGTAAATGGAACTAATACGGCCCAGATCTTTCCTCTGGTGCTCGTGCCCCACGTCGTAATATCCCGGGATGCGGCGCAGGGCATCAGCAGAGTGGTGATGATATGTTCGCTGATGGTGATGCCGTATGCGCCGGCGGAGTTGGTCAGGATCACGCCGGGGGCGGCATAAAAGGTATTCGCCCAGATATTGCCCACGCCGGAGGAAGCGCAGGCCAGCCAGCGCAGGGACGCTGCCTGCCGCAGCTTTCGGGGGGATGTAACCGTACAGGATTTCACACTGGCCGATCACGGCGTCCATGTCTGCCGTGTCAGTGAAATAATGCAGCTTCAAATTGTTGGACAGGGCAATACGTTCAATGTCCCGTTTGTGTTTGCTGGTGAGAAAATCCGCCTTGATGCCGACTGTTCCGGTCATGCTCTTACCTCCAAGTTGTTTCTGTCTGTGTTCCCGGCAGCGCGCCGGGAGAATTTATGCTCTGCGCCTCATCCGGCAGTATGCGCAGCGTGTCGCCCACGAAATCGTACCGCCATGCAGTACTTGAGCGAATACGCCCTCCGGGGCATGATGCACTCGCCCATGGCCTGATAAATCGTGCAGCCGTTGTGGCACTCTTTGCCGATCTGTGTCAGCTTCAGCACTACGTCGTTGCACTGAAAGCGGGTACCCAGGGGCAGGGAGCGGAAGTCGATGCCTGCAACCACCAGATTTTCGCCGAAGGCTCCGTCGGCTACCTCTGCGCCCCGGGCGCGGAAAGCCTCAATTTTTTCGTGAAAGCAGCGACACCTGCCGGTGCCACTTGCCTGCATGGGCGTCGCCCTGGATGCCCCAGTCTTCCAAGAACACGGCGGTTCCTATATTTTCCTTCTGCGTGCCTTTTCGCGGCTCACGCAGACGGCGAGGACGGTACCCATATTCAGACATCACTTCCTTCCTGTCCGCAGGTGAGAATTTTTTCTGCGCAGCGCATCCCGTCCGCTGCTGCGGACAGGATGCCGCCGGCATAGCCCGCTCCCTCTCCGCAGGGGTACAGACCCGCGATGGGAGACTGGTAGCTGTCTGCATCGCGCAGGATGCGCACCGGGGAAGACGAACGGCTCTCCACCGCCGTCAGTACTGCGTCCTGGCGCGTCGTAGCCGGTCACGCGCTTTCCCAGCATAGGCAGCGCTTCTTCCAGCGCTTCGGACAGGAAAGGCGGCAGGCACTGATGCAGGTCCGTCCAGCGTACGCCGGGACGGTAGGTGGCAGCACTGCCCCCGGTCCAACGGAGGGCCGATGGGACAGAAAAATCCTCCACCCGCTGGGCTGGTGCAATAAAATTGCCGCCGCCCAGGCGGTAAGCCGCCGCTTCCAGCCGGCGCTGAAAGGCTACCCCCGACAGGGGATCGCCGCTGTCGAAATCCTGCGGCCCGACGCCCACCAGAAAACCGCCGTTGATGTTTTCGCCGTCGCGGGCGTATTCGCTCATGCCGTTGGTCACCACGCGCCCCTGTTCCGAAGCGGCGGCCACCACGGTGCCTCCGGGGCAGACGCAGAAAGAGAACACGCCCCGCCCGCCGCTGGTGTGGCAGAAGAGCTTATAGGCGGTGGGAGGCAGAGCCGGGTGACCGGCATACCGGCCGTATTGGGCCATGTCAATCTCCCGTTGGCGGTGCTCGATACGCACACCTACGGCAAAAGGTTTTTGCTCCATAGGCACGCCGCGGCGCGCCAACAGTTCAAAGGTATCCCGGGCACTGTGGCCGATGGCCAGCACCAGGGTGTCGGTGTCGATAAATCCGTCGCTGCAGGAGACGGTGTGCACACCCCACGCGGCCGTCTTTCAGCTCCAGATCGCTGAGACGCTGGCCGAAGCGAATGTCGCAGCCCAGGGAGAGCAGCTCCTGCCGAATGTTCTGCAGTACGAAATAGAGTTTGTCCGTGCCCACATGGGGTTTGGCGTCGATGAGGATCTCCTTCGGTGCGCCGAAACGCACCAGCTGCTCCAGAATGTAGCGGTTGCGCGCATCGTGGTGCCGGTGTTCAGTTTGCCGTCGGAAAACGTACCCGCGCCGCCCTCGCCGAACTGCACGTTGGAGGCGGGGGAGAGCAGGCCGGTTTTCCAGAAAAAGGCCACGTCCTCGCGCCGCTGTTCCACCGGCGCACCTCGCTCCAGCAGAATGGGCTGCGCCCTGCACGGCTGAGAGCCAGGGCACAGAACAGGCCCGCCGGGCCGGCGCCGACAATCACGGGACGGTATGCACCGGGTAGGATGCCGTACTTGGGGTGTAACGGGTACGGACGGCTTTGGAAATGTGCTTGTCCCGGCAGTGCCGGAGGACTTTTTCCTCGCCGCGCACCTGCAGCTGCACCGAGTAGACCAGGGATACTTCTTTGCGGGCGTCTACGGACCGGCGCACAATGCGGAAATGGTTCAAAGCCCCAACCGGAAGATGCAGCCGTGCCGCGGCCCGCTCCGGCAGTATGCTCTCGTCCTCGCCTGGATGCAGGCGGATCTCGTCAATGCGCAGCATAAAAACCCTCCCCTCTTCTTCGGTGCGGTGGTCGATTCCTCGCACCGGGTGTGTGCCAATGACGGCAATGTTTCCCCTTATTATAATATAGCCCGCCTGCGGGCGCAAGAAAAATCGTATCTGCCTGCGGCGAGGTGGGGGGTTCCTCTCTTGGAAGAGGGGGGAACGTTTGCGCTCGAAACGCGCCTGCGGGCGCAGGCCCGGTACAAAGAAAAGAGAACGTGGAGCGGCCTTCGTGACGAAAGCTGCTCCTTTTTTCGTTTGTGTCTATGTCCTGATAGCAGTACCTTGGTGCTGTGCGGACTGGTTTCACCTTTGCGCCGCTGCCGCTGACAGGTGCGGATGGGCTGGCTTACGCGCTGAAACCAGTGGCTTTCGTTGCGAAAAGCTGCTCTTTTCGTTCGTGCTCTATGTCCTGATAGTGGGTTCCTTAGTGCTATGCGGACGGTTTCACCGCTTGCGCCGCTGCCGCTGACGGGGTTCGGGTGGGCAAGCTGTTGTGTTGGATTGGTATTGCTTAAAAATAAGACAGAGAGCTATTATGGCTCTCTGTCTTGAAATACGATGTCCATTTTTAGGTTTCACAAATCTGATACAGAACGTCTATGGACGGCTTTCTCTTACCGCTTTCGATTTCGTTAATAAATGGCTGGATTTGCCTACCATTCCAGCCAGCGCGCGCTGGCTATAGCCCAGACTTTCCGTCGTTTGCGAATAGCGACCCGATAATCCTGCATCTATTCCACCTCACTTTTTTCTTATTATAACGAGGCAAAATCAGAAAAAGAAATTATAGCTTTTAGCAATACATCAATTGGCAAATCAGAATTCTTGTTATACCATATAGCTAAAAGCAATATATCAAAACAAATAAAGAAAAGTCTGTTATGCGAAAAGAGCCGTTGCTATCCCGAAAAGATACTTTCATTACAAATAAAAATAGGAGGCAGCCATTATGATTCGAAACGATTCACAGAAGAAGGTATCCATATCGCTTCCCATGGAACTATACGAACAAATCAAAACATTATCAGAGGAATCACAGCGTACCACATCAGCCTATATCCGCCAAGTCCTCCGCATATACCTGCGGTATTACGCTGAGCATGCGGAGGAGGCGGAACGCGATCCTTGATCGTCAAATGAGCAGTGAAAAGGTGATGCCGGATGGCTACAAGCAAGCGGGTGTTCACATTGCGTCTATCGGAGGACGTGCTGGATAAAATCGGGAAACTGGCAACGAAGGAGCACCGGTCTGTTACAAATTATATTGAGTTTGTGCTGCTGCAGTATTTGGAAGAAAATGCATCCCATGCAGAGCAGCACGGGGGAAAACAGGAGGAAACGATGAATAGTACTTATGGATGGCTTTATCAGAAGTATGCCTATCCGCTGCTGGAAAAGCAGCGGGAGAAAGCGCGGAGGAAATGAAAGCGTTGTGCCGGGAATGCGGCCTTGACCCGGAGCAGCAGCTGACGTTTACAGATCAGATGGAATACAGCAGTTTCCGCGCCGGAGCGGCAGCGTTTTCCATCGGGATCTATTTTGGCATACAGTTTGTATCCAATCCATTCTTTTCGAAACTGAAAGAAACCATGGAACGCTATCAAATCGACCTATAATCCATCAGCGCACCCCTCAGCGGCAGCAGCGCAAGCGGAAAAACCAATCCGCATAGCATCAGGAAACCCACCATCAGGACATAGACACAAAGGAAAAGAAGCGGCTTTCGCAACGAAAGCCACTGGTTCCAGCGCGTAAGCCTGCCCACCCGCACTCGTCAGCGGCAGCGGCGCAAAGGTGAAACCAGTCCGCATAGCACCAAGACACCCGCTACCAGGACGTAGAGCACAAAGGAAAAAGGAGCAGCTTTCGTCACGAAAGCCGCTCCAAGCGCTCTTTTTTCTTTGTACCGGGCCTGCGCCCGCAGGCGCGTTTCGGAGCGCAACCGAGCGAAGCGAGGCACTTGGCGGAGATCGGCACGTTTTTTTCTCTTGCGAGAGAAAAAGAAATGTGGGGCGCAAACGTTCCCCCTCTTCCAAGAGGAGCAAAACCCCGCCCGCTACGGGGCGCAACCCATCCCCTTCTTCCAAGAAGGCCCCTCCGCCAAGAGGAAAACCGCCTATTTCTTCTTTTTTCGGCCAAAGCACTGAAACTCCGGCCCAAAGGAGATACAGCCCAAAGGCTTTGCGCAGCTGCTGCGTGTCCACGAAGGCGGCTGCCACGGCGCCGGCTACTGCCAGCGCTACGCCCGGAAGAATAGCGCTGCGGATGGCTTCTTTTTGAGATATCCGTTTTTCTTGTGATAGTAGAGGGAACCAAGGGCGGTGGGCAGGAAATAGAGCAGGTTGATGCAGCGGGCCACAGGGCCTTCCACGCCTAAAAACAAAGTCATCACCAACAGCAGCAGCGTGCCGCCGCCGATGCCGAAAGCGGAGACGATGCCTGTGCCAAAGCCGACAGCGGCGGCGATCAGAGCCCTGCGTCATGTGAGATACCGCCACGCGCCGTAAAGGATGAACACGGCAAAAATGCGCTTGAGCCACAGCGGCGGCATTTTGCGGAACAGTTTGCCTCCCGATCAGCCCGCCTGCTGCACCGCCGACGGATAGGGCACCGACTGAAGCCAGGGAAAGTCCACAAAAAGAAAAGCTGGGCGAGGAAAGATACTGCGCAGATGGGAAAATAATGGCCACCGCGCTGGCAAAGGTTTCCTTGGCTTTCAGTTCTCCGCTTTTAAGCAGCAGCGGCACCAGCACCATGCCGCCGCCTCCGCCGAATAACCCGTTTACAAATCCTGCCGCTCCGCCGGCGATGCGATACATCGGTTTCTTTTCCATGTTGCGTTACCGCCCCCCTTGTATGTAGGTGAACAATGTCCGGCGAAAGCTGCCGGGGAGAAAGGGAAGGGGGAGGCTCCCCCCCTTCTCGCTTGTTCAGAGCGTGAAGCTCTCGCAGTCGGTGCACTTGACCTCGGTGGGATTGGCTTCGTGGGTGCCCACCTGGATGCTGTTCAGCGCGCAGTAGTTGTCGCTCTTGCAGTGATGAGCGCACTGGGTAACAGAGCACTTTGATGGCTTTGTTCGGGGTGCAGGAACAATTGGACATAATCGTTACCTCCTGAATATTTGCCAGAAAATGAAAACTGCGATACCCTTTCCTTTTTCATTCTCCGGCAGTAAAACTTATGGAAAACCATCCGGCTTTCCACGCGGTTTATTGTGCGCGGAGATTTCAAAAATATACAAAAGAAAAAAGTGCGCGTCAAATCTTTGGATGCGCACTTTTTGCAGAAATTCTGGTGTTCATGGTTTGCTGTAGCCGTGGGGATGGCTGCTGTGCCAGCGCCAGGCTGAGCCGATGATGTCTTCGATGGAAGCGTGCCTGGGCTGCCAGTGCAGCACGTCCATGGCCTTTTGGCTGGAGGCGATCAGGGTGGCGGGGTCGCCGGGGCGGCGGCCTTCTTCCGACACGGGGATGTCGCACCCGGTGACGCGCCGGGCCGCTTCAATGATTTCACGGTTGGTGAAGCCCTGGCCGTTGCCCAGATTGAATGCGGCGGAGGGCTGGCCGGCTTTCAGGTATTCCAACGCCAGCAGGTGGGCGTCGATCAGATCTTCCACATGGATGTAATCACGCACACAGGTGCCGTCCGGGTGGGATAGTCTGTGCCGAACAGACTCAGTTTTTCCCGCTGGCCCAGGGCGGTGGCCAGCACCAGGGGATCAGGTGGGTTTCCGGACTGTGATCCTCGCCAATCGAGCCGTCGCTCAACGCGCCGGCCACATTGAAGTAGCGCAGCGCCACATATTTGAGTCCGTGAGCGTGGTCGTTCCAGCGCAGCATGCGCTCCACGATCAGCTTGCTTTCGCCGTAAGCGTTGGTGGGATGTTTGGGATGTTCTTCATCGATTGGGGTGTACTCCGGCTCGCCGTAGGTGGCGGCGGTGGAGAAGATAAGGTAAGGTACGCCGTATTTCACCATAGTGTCCACCAGGGTCAGGCCGGCCATGCAGTTGTTGCGGAAATACTGCTCGGCACGTTCATGCTTTCGCCCACCAGGAGAAGGCTGCAAAGTGGATCACCGCTTCAATGTGTTCCCCGGCGAAACACGTCTTCCAAAAATACCCGGTCACCCATCGCCCACATAGAGGCGTCCGCCTTTGAGGGCCTCACGGTGGCCTTTGGACAGGTTGTCCACCACCACAGTGTCGATGCCGCGGGAAACGAGGGGCGGCCACGCAGTGGCTGCCGATGTAGGCGGCGCCGCCGGTCTAAAGAATAGACATAGGATCGGATCTCCTTTTGTTTTGTAATAACGGTTCTTTTCTGGACGCTGACCGCCGCGGGCGGGGGAATGCGTACTGCTTTTATTATAGCATCTTGACCGGATGGCGCAAGAAAAATAAAATGAATAATTATACAGAATATTAACGAATATATTCGTGAAAAGAGTGCAAAACCACAAAAAGAGAATTTAGGGTAACACAGAAAAGTTGTGTAAAACGGGGAAAATAGAAAAAGGCGGGGATTTTGTATTGAATAATCATTCAAAAGGGGTATAATAGGCATACCTGATGGAAGAACGGGAAAAGAAATTTTGATTACATACAGGCGTTTCGTCGATGAAAGAGATTAAAAAATCGTTTTTGGCGTATTCCGGCGGTCTGGATACTTCGGTCCTGATCCCTGGTTGAAAAACACTATAACAACTGCGAAGTTATTGCCGTGTCCGGCAATGATGGGTCAGGCGGATGAACTGCAGGGGCTGGAGAAAAGGCCAAGGCCACCGGCGCGTCAAGCTGTATGTGGAGGACCTGACCGAGGAATTTGTGGACGACTACATATCATTCCCACCATGCAGGCCGGTGCCGTGTACGAGGACGGTATCTGCTGGGAACCTCCTTTGCCCGCCCGCTGATTGCCAAGCGTCTGGTGGAAATTGCGAAAAAGGAAGGGGCCGACGCTATTGTCCACGGCTGCACTGGCAAAAACGATCAGGTGCGCTTCGAGCTGGCTATCCGTCACTTTGCCCCGGAGATGACTATTATCGCGCCTTGGCGCTTCGGAATTCAAATCCCGCGAGGATGAGATCGCCTATGCGGAAGCCCACAACATCCCGCTCAAAATCAACCGGGAAACCAACTATTCCAAGGATGATAAAAACCTGTGGCACCTGAGCCACGAGGGCCTTGACCTGGAGGATCCCGGCAACGAGCCGACTTATGAAAAAGAGGGCTTTTTGGAGATGGGCGTTTCGCCTATGCAGGCGCCGACGAGCCGGAATATGTTACGCTGGACTTTGAAAAGGGCGTGCCTGTAGCCCTCAATGGCAAGGAAATCGAGAGCGCTAAGGAGATTGTGCTTGCCCTTAATGAAATCGGCGGCAGAAACGGCATCGGCCTGGTGGATCTGGTGGAAAACCGTCTGGTGGGCATGAAGAGCCGCGGCGTATAGAGCGCCCGGCGGCGCCATTCTGTACCGCGCGCCCACCAGGTGCTGGAAACCATTACGCTGGATAAGGATACGGCCCACTACAAGCAGCAGGTGGCTATCAAGTTTGCCGACCTGGTGTACGACGGCCAGTGGTATACGCCTCTGCGCAGGAGGCGCTGAGTGCTTTGTTACCCACGCAGGAGCATGTCACCGGCACGGTGCTGAAGCTGTACAAGGGTAATATGATCAACGCCGGCGTCTGGTCGCCCATACGCTCTATGACGACGCCATCGCCTCCTTCGGCGAAGAAGAGTCCATCTATAATCCGGCGGATTCCGGAAGGCTTCATCAAGCTCTTCGGCCTGCCCATCACTGTGCG
>VOFB01002118.1_pt1 | contig 54887 bp, 53 predicted proteins | sample 5384141 | NCBI WGS metagenome assembly VOFB01 (sample SAMN12384721, study PRJNA508395) | human gut metagenome | isolation source: healthy gut A | host: Homo sapiens
AAAAACAGCGCAGAGCATAGCAAACGGCACAGACAAAAGCGGATCGTTTGTAACCGTTGTGCGGATTGAAACAAAGCTCAGAGCCACTCTCACAGAACAACAAAAGGCTCTGTTCGAACAAATTAAAAAACGGATGTAGAAATTACGACCGGAATGAGCTACAAGCGTTCACAAACGGATTTCGATTTGCATCGCGGCTAGCGTTTCAGGCTTTTCTCCAGCAGTATCAAAGCAACTCATAAATAGCTATATATAAATGTAGAGAGAACGTTCCGTTTGGAGCGTCCTAATTTTTCCTTGCCTATGTTTTATATTTGTGTTTTGTTTTGTTTGGGATTGTCAGGCATATCAGTCATTTTTGACATTCTCGCAAGCATTTCTTCTATGCCTTTTCTTCCTCTGTCTCTGTCGTCAATATTCAAAACAACACTAAAATAGTAGTGTCACAATGCGTGGTACTCCTTGATTTTATGCGGATATTCAGAAATACTTAAAAATCGTAACGCAGAATTTCACAGTTTTTAACACCGAAATCTGCATACTCCTCATTTGTCATATCGTTAAAATATGAGTTGACAACTCTTGCAATGCCGTTGTGAGCAACTAAAATACAAACCTTTCCGCTTGCTTTCACATCATCAAGCAGATTGTAAATTCTTTGTGCAAGGTGCAGCATAGACTCTCCGCCGTCATAACGGCTGACGAAATCTCTTTTGGCAATGCGAAATTCTTCGCCGTTTCTTGGCGTTCCCTCATATTTTCCAAAGTTTTGCTCGGTTAATCTCGGCTCTGCTTTTGCAGGAATTCCCGTGATTTCCGAAATGTGCTTTGCGGTTTTTTCGGCTCTCATAAGCGGAGAATAGAGGATGATATCTGCTTTTATATTCTCTGAAAGAATTTTCTTGCCCGTTTCAACAGCCTGTTCATGACCTTTTTCCGTGAGGTCAATATCCGTTGAACCGCAGATTTTATTTTCAACATTCCACACGGTCTGTCCGTGTCTAACAAAATACATATGTCCCATAAGCGTTCTCCTTGCAGTTTTTCTAAACACTATTTTAATTGAGCCGACAACGAAAATCAAGTTACAAAACAAATTTTTGCAAATAAATTGACAGCGGCAAAGTCAGCTGATATATTTGATATGTACAGTTCAAAATTAAAAACGGAGTGATTTGTATGAAGAAAACTTTGATTGTAATAGATATGCAGAATGATTTTATTGACGGCAGTCTCGGTACTGATGAGGCTGTGAAAATTGTGCCTAATGTACGCAAAAAGATTGAAGAATACCGTTCAAACGGTAATGAAATTATTTTTACAAGGGATACTCACGGTGAAGATTACCTAAACACTCCCGAGGGCAAAAAACTGCCCGTTGTACATTGCGTAAAAAATACTCACGGCTGGCAGATTGCAGACGGACTTGATGTTCCCGATGCAATCCATATTGACAAGCCGTCATTCGGCTATACTCATTGGGATAAATTTTGCTTTGAAAAAATCGAGCTTGTAGGACTTTGCACTGATATCTGCGTTGTGTCAAATGCGTTGATTCTAAAGGCACTTTTCCCGAACGCTGAAATCAGCGTTGATTCGGCTTGCTGTGCCGGCGTAACCCCCGAAACCCACAATTCCGCCCTCGAAACAATGAAAATGTGCCAGATTGATGTGGTGTGATTTAATAATAAAATATATTGTGATTTTAAGTTCGTGATATTGAATATATTAAAATACTTTGCGATAATTACTTGGTAAGGAAACGGTGGCGGCTGTTTCGACTCCCTTATCAGAGAGGGGGTGATTGCGTGGAATACATAGCTGTGATAATCATCTTCACATTTTTTATTGTGTTCACCATAAAGAAACAACCGCCCTGTGTCGTGAACAGAGCGGTTAATCTTTAATTAATTTTTATTGTTCAAACTTACGAAACAGCTAAAGCCGTTTCCTTACTTGTATATTATCATTGATGAACAATTATGTCAATAAAAAACTTTAATTTCGGTTGACAAGAGATTGAAGTTTTATTTTTTGTATGTGCAAGTTTTTTAGAAAATTGAAGATTATTCAAAATAAATCAATTGTAAAATTTTTTGTATGAAGCTACTCGGAAAGTTCAAATATTCTTTCTATAACAGCTTTGAAAAATGGTAAATCTTTTTCCTGCTGATAATCCATATAACTCCAATGTGTGATATATCTCCATTTTGAAATCAACAATGATGTGGCTGTGCTGTAATCCGTATGTTTCAGCATTTTTTTAAGCTGATTGTAATCGGTAATATTTAAAATGTTTTTGTTATTATATTCATATTTTGAATCATTGAAACTGCCTAATTTAAATCCCATTTTTACCAAATCATTACCGAAATTCATTTCAAAATCATGAATATCCATAGAATTATTGATGAATTTTTCGTAGTATGGTTTTAGCACCTTAGCGGTATTTTTTCTTCCGTTTATGTATGAAATAGGATTTTGCGTCATATTTACTAAATCGGCAATGTTTTTGTTTATGTAAATATTCGGCTTATTAACTGCTTGACAGGTGCAGTATTTGCGATTTGACCTTGAAAGATTTTCTTTGCACAATCGTGGATAGAATGGAGTTTCCACACCTGAAGAATACCACTTCATATTTTCATAAACTCCGACAATCAGTCCGTGATTTACAGCAATAAGATAGTCGCAATTTTCTGCTCGTTTGGTGTCGATTATCCAATGACCTCTCGCACATTCCATAACTTGGCTGTCTGACATATCGTATTTATAAAGTGAATTTATTTTAACAATTAAAAGATTGCGGAAAATATCTTCTTTTGAAAGAATTTCGGCACCGTAAATTTTTTCAAAATCTTCAGCTGTAATAACAGGTGCTGTGTGGTGTCCCGAAACTACATTAGTCAGTGATTGAGAGTCAATGTAGTTCATTATATTTATCAAAGCCGATTCGGCAACGAATGCCTCTTTTTCCGAAAGACCATATGATATAATTAGTTTTTTGATTTTGTTACCCGATGAGAGTATTTCTTTTATACGATTCGACTTATTTGAGTTATCGAGTTTTTCTTCGTGTTGAAAAAATACGGTTGTTAATTCCTTTGCCTATGTAAAATATTTTGTTATCTCTTGGATCTGCAAGGGCATAAACATAGTAACCTAATTTTTGTTTTACCTTATCGGAAAAGCCATTCATAAGAAACATACCTTTCAGCTTAATTTATTTAATGATACCATAAATGTTAAATACGGTAAAGCGTTGTTTTGTGTACTTGATTTATACAAATACGGTCGGGAAAATTCGGTGTATTGTTTTTTACACCTGTCTTCCCGACCGCATTTTTTATTATTACCTATTTTTAAAAATCATTCTTCCATTTGCTTGCCGAGGAATGCGGCGGCTGTTTGTGCAAGCTTGATTTCGGCATTTGTCGGGATTTTTGTCTGTTCGCCTGTGAGCATAACTACCGCACCCGAAACATCTCCGGCGGCAATAATCGGATAGATTACCGATGCATAGTGTTCAATGCCCTCAATCGGCTGAATATCGCCGAGTGTCTGCTGTGTTGCCGAATAGGTTTTGCGATTTTCCATATATCCCTCAAGCACGGTTGTTACCCTGCGCTCAAGAAATTCACGCTTTGAAACCCCTGCGGCGGCGATTACATGGTCACGGTCTGTTATGATTGTCGGCATTGAGCTGATTTTGGCAAGCACATCTGCGTATTGTGACGCAAACTCCGCAAGCTCTCCGACAGGCGAATATTTTTTAAAAATAACCTCGCCGTCCGTTGCGGTATAAATTTCGAGCGGATCTCCCTCACGAATACGAAGCGTCCGCCTGATTTCTTTCGGTATAACCACTCTGCCGAGATCGTCGATTCTTCTGACGATTCCTGTTGCTTTCATATTAAAAAACTCCCTTCGGACAATTTTGCCCTTTGTCTGATACATATTCAGCAAATTATTTGCAGTAATATTGTTTGATTCATACAGTTTTTTATACCGAAATTTTCTTTAGTGACATATTTTTACAACATATAAAAAAATATAACTTTATCACGATTTAGTTAATCGTAACCAACTAAATTGCAAATGAACAAATTAAGAACAGCTGACACAGATTATTTCGTATCGGCTGTTCTCAATAATTTTTAGATTACGCTTTCTTGGATTTTGAGGTGATTTTGTCTGCGATTTTGGTAACTATGACGCAGAGGATGATTGTGAAAACCATATCGGGCAAGGTGTTGCCGACGATAATGTCAACATTCATCAGGAAACGATATACCGCAAAGCCTGCAAGCCATACTATGATGTTGCAGATGTCAACGGCTTTGTTTGCTCTGTCTTTTTTGAGAATGAAAAAGTCTGCAATCTGAATGGCAATCATCGGAGCAAATACCGAACCGATGAGATAGAGAAAATCGGTAATGTCATCCATAGGATAAATAATTGCGGCGATTACACCTACTATTGTTACTGCAACGGCAACATATTTTCCTTTGAGTTTTGAGAATATCGACTCACTCGAAATTCCTGCCGAGTAAGCGTCAAGGAAGGTTGTTGTAACTGTTGAAAGAATTACAATTACAAGACCTGCAATGCTGAGTCCTGATTTAAGCATGATTTTTGCAATATCGCTTTCGCCTGTAAGGATAGATGCACTCATTCCGATTATGTACATCCAACAGCTTACCGCACCGTAAACAAGTGTGCTTGCGAGAGTTGCCTTGAACGGCTTTTCCGCCTCTCTTGTGTAGTCGCTGATGAGCGGTAACCATGAAAGCGGCATTGCTACCGAAAGCTCAACTGCCGCACCGAATGACATTGAGTCATCGCCTGCCGCACCCATACCGTTGCCGTTTCCGAAAATAAAGAAACACATCACGATTGTGAGAATGAACAGTGCCGCCATTGCGATTGTGTTGAGCTTGCCGAGGTTTGAAATGCCGACAAGAATCCAAAGTACAATCAATGCGCCGATTACGATACAGGCAATCCACCTGCCTGTGTCGCCCATATTCAGAATACTGTTCACGGAAAGTGAGCCGTCATAAATCATAATGGCTGTCCAGCCGACAAGCTGAATAACATTGAGGACAGAGAAAAGAAGTCCGCCCTTGTTGCCAAAGCTCATTTTTACGGTTTCCATTGAGCTTTTACGGCACTTACCGCCGATGAGTCCCGCACAAAAGAGCATTGCACATCCGATTATGTGACCGATGATTACGGCTAAAATGCCCTTTTCAAAACCTAACGGAGCAAAGTATGTACCTGTGAGAATTTCGGCGATTGAAACGCCTGCTCCGAACCATATCAAACTGTTTTCAAATACACTTGTCTGCTTTTTCATTGCTCTGCCTCCGAATTTTCTTTTGTAAATTTACTTTGAATGTCAAAAGCGTGGTTCATGGGACCGCTGCCTTTGCCGAGGTCAAGCATTGCCGCAAGTGCGCCTGAAATATAATCCTTTGCACGCTTTACGGAAGCGTCAAGGTCAAAGCCTTTTGCAAGATTTGCGGCTATTGCACTTGAAAGTGTACAGCCTGTTCCGTGTGTGTTGGGATTGTTGATTCTTTTGCCGTTGTACCATGTGTAGGTGCCGTCTTTAAAGAGCAAATCGTTTGCATCGTTAATCTGATGTCCGCCCTTGCAGAGAACCGCACAACCGTACTTTTCGCTGATTATTTCAGCGGCTTTTATCATTTCTTCCTCATTTGAAATTTTCATTTCAGAGAGGACTTCCGCCTCCGGAATATTCGGTGTAAGAACTGTTGCAAGCGGAAAGAGATGCTCTTTGAGAGTGCTTACCGCCTCGTCGCTGATAAGCTTTGCTCCGCTTGTTGCCACCATAACCGGATCGACAACAATATTTTTTGCATCGTACTTTTTCAGCTTGTCCGAAATTGTTTTTATAAGGCTTGATGAAGAAACCATTCCGATTTTTACGGCATCGGGATAAATATCCGTAAAGATACTTTCAAGCTGTTCACCCAGAAATTCGGGTGTGGATTCCATAATTGCCGTAACGCCGGTTGTGTTCTGTGCGGTAAGTGCGGTGATTGCGCTCATGGCATAAACACCGTTTGTTATCATAGTTTTGATATCCGCTTGAATACCGGCGCCTCCGCTGCAGTCACTGCCAGCGATTGTTAATGCTGTTTTCATTTTAATCTCCTCTTTGCATTAATTTTTTACAGCGACAAAAGGTGGTGCCCCCAATCTGCCGCTTTTTCAAAGCTGTCTGCGTAGTAATCGCAAACGGCTTTTATTCTGTTTTTATTATTCCTGCTCGATTCGTCATACACTCCCACCGTTTTGAAACCTGCCTTGTGAGCAGTTTCTGCGGCAAAAACAGCGTCCTCGAATACAAGCGTTTCACTCGGAGCTGTTCCGAGTTTATCTGCACAGGCAAGGTAAATATCGGGGCTTGTTTTGCCTTTTCCGATTTGTGAACAGGTCACAATGTCCGTAAAATATTTTAGAATACCGAGCCTTTCAAATGCCTTTTTAATATGCGTTTTGTCGCTTGATGTTGCAATAATCATTTTGATATTGTTCGATTCCAAAAACTGCAAAATTTCTTTTGCATCATTTTTTAAACCGACCTCATAAAAGTAAAAATCTTCAATGATTTTCAGCACACCCGAAACTATTTCATCAGTTGAAAAGGAAAGAGCATACTGCTTTTTCATATACTCCGCACCCTCCGTCAGACTCATATCACAGAGCTTTTCGGAAAGTCCGTTTTCGGCTGTTTTGCCGACAGACGAGAGGTAACGCTCTCCTGCGTTATCCCATATCTTCATTGAATCGAGAAGTGTGCCGTCAACATCAAATATTGCAGATTTAATCATTTGCAACCGTCTTTTCCGTAAGTGCTTTAAGCTCTGCTGTTGCCTTTGTAATATCGGGCTGAGCGAAAATAGCACTGATAACGGCAATGCCTACGATACCTCTGCCCTTGAGTTCCGTAACATTTTTGGAGCTGATTCCGCCGATTGCGATTACAGGAATGTCAACAGCCTCACAGATTTTCTGAAGTTCATCGTGTGAAACATCGTCTGCATCGTCCTTTGAGCCTGTTTTGAAAACTGCTCCGACTCCGAGATAATCTGCTCCGTGCTTCTGAGCAAGAAGAGCCTGTTCAACAGTCTGAGCCGAAACACCGATGATTTTGTCGTCACCGAGAATCTTGCGGACATTGCCTGCCTCCATATCACTCTGACCGACATGAACACCGTCAGCGTCAATTTCTTTTGCAATTTCTACATTGTCATTGATTACGAACGGAACATTGTACTTTTTGCAGAGTTTCTGAATTTCAAGAGCCTCTTCAAGAAAATGCTTTTGGTCAAGATTTTTTTCTCTTAACTGAATGAATGTTGCACCGCCTTTAATAGCCTTTTCAACCTGACTGCAAAGTGTTTCACCGTTAAGCCATGCCCTGTCGGTTACGGCATAGAGCAACAAATCTTTTTTATCGCAATTCATATTTTGCTCCTTTTTCAAGTGTTTCGGCATCCATATTATAGATAGCGTCAATAATTCGGTTGCGGTATGTTGAGTTGCCGTCTGTTTCTGCCATATTTGCAAAAGCGATTTCGCCTGCAAGTCCCATTGTACAAACTGCTGCGGCAGTTGCCTCAAGAACATTGTCGGGGTTTGCAACGATAAATGCAGTTGTCATACCCGAAAGCTGACAGCCTGTTCCTGTGATTTTGCTCATCTCGGGACGGCCGTTGCGAATTACATAGCACTTTTCGCCGTCACTTACAAGGTCAATAGCACCTGTGATTGCAATTACGCATCCCGACTTTTTGGCATAATCCTTTACAAATGCAACTGCGTTATCGAGATTTTCTTCTGTTACCGCATCCGATACATCGGCATCAACACCCTTTGTTGTGCCGCTTCCGAGTGCAAGAGTTTTGATTTCCGAGATGTTACCTCTGATAACATCAAATTTGATTTCTTTTGCAAGCTTAACCGCTGTGTCTGTGCGGAGCTTGCTTGCGCCTGCGCCGACAGGATCAAGTAGAATCTTGTGAGAAAGTTCATTAGCTTTTTTGCCTGCAATGAACATACCCTCAATTGAGTTTTTGTTAAGTGTACCGATGTTGATGTTAAGACCGCCGCAAATGCTTGTGATGTCGGCAACATCATCGGGTTCGTCTGACATAATCGGACTTCCTCCGCAAGCGAGAAGTACATTTGCAACATCATTTACTGTTACATAGTTTGTGATGTTGTGTACAAGCGGTACATTTTTTCTTACATTTTCAAGACAATTTCCAATCATAGCGGATTCTCCTTTATAAAAATAAAACGGACACACCAACAAAAGGTGTGTCCGTAAAGGCTCGCTGTTTCCCTCCGTTGGCATTATCCAAATCAGGTCATAGGTCGAGGCATTCAGCCTCCTCTCAGCCGACTAACTTGTCAGCTCCCTTACTTATAATATACAATTTGTGTCGTAATTTGTCAATGAAAACTTGACAAATAGTCACCGAGAATGATTATACGAATCTATCCTCAGTAAAATCTTCTGTATTCAGTATATCTTTTATGTAAAAAACACTGATTTTTAAATATCAGTTGACTTGAAGAAGAAAAAACAGTACAATAAAAATAAACAGATAATATGGTTGAATTTGCTGTTGTAAAGGGGTTTTCCTCGAAATTATTTTTTGTTGAACAGGAGAAGAAGTATGTTTTGTAAAAATTGCGGAAGACAGTTATTGCCTAATGAAAAGTTTTGTGCCGATTGCGGAGCGCCTGTACCCGTACAGGAATCAGCTGTACAGAACGAACAGCCGATTGCAGAAAATCAGTCGGTTGAACAGACTGCCGATATGAATGTTCGGAATGAGCAGACACAGCCTGTTGAAAATCATCAGACTGACGCATATAATCAGATGCCTGCAAATGATTATTCCGCACCGCAGTATCAGACAGTTAATGCACAGGGCGGATATAATCAGTATCAGAACGGTCAGCAGGGCGGATATTCTTATGATTATAACAATCAGGGCGTTCAGCCACAGTATGCACAGCCGATTCCAAAGAAAAAGTCAAAGACACCGTTTATAATTACAGCGTGCGGCATTGCGGTTGCACTCGTTGTTGCAATTGCGGCATTCTTTATATTTAACGGACTTAACAAAGCCACTCCTCAGGGACAGATTCAGGGTACATGGATTGCCGAGGAGAACGGAGTAAGCCTACAACTTGAGTTCAAGCCTGACGGAACAATCGGTATTCCGAATGCAAAAGAACTCGGCGAACTTATTTCAAATTATGTTGGCAGCTCGGAATACAGCGACATTATTAACTATGATGAGATTTTTAATTTGATTGATATGAAGTACAGCATTGATGATGAAAAAACTCTTTCAATCAGCCTTGAGGTTTCTTTTGTAAATCAAAGTCAGTCGCAGTCACTCAAATGGTCTGCGGCACAAAGCTGACAAGAATCAATAACTGATATAGTCTTAAAAAACAAGGTCACGGTTCAAAATCGTGACCTTTTGTTGTGTGGAATATACAGGCTCTGCCAAAGGGATTCCGTCGTTGTCCGATGAACGATACTGTATGACAATCATTTTGTGTTTTTAGATAATTCTATTTATTTTATCACAAAATTTGTGTGCTTACTTGCGGGCGGATAATATTCGCACCTACAGATTTGTACAAAAAGAAAAGACAGCACGATTCTGTACTGTCTTAGTTGGAGCGGATGACGGGGCTCGAACCCGCTACCTCCACCTTGGCAAGGTGGCGCTCTACCAGATGAGCTACATCCGCATTTTATTGGTGCCTCCGGGCGGAATCGAACCACCGACACGGGATTTTCAGTCCCCTGCTCTACCAACTGAGCTACAGAGGCAAAATGGCGACCCGCATCGGGCTCGAACCGACGACCTCTAGCGTGACAGGCTAGCGCTCTAACCAACTGAACTACCGGGCCAAATTTGGTGGGAACAACAGGGCTCGAACCTGTGACCCTCTGCTTGTAAGGCAGATGCTCTCCCAGCTGAGCTATGCTCCCACATGCCTATATCGCTCATCGAAGTTCTGTCGAATTTCGATTACATCTCAGCGACAGGTAATATAATACTATAAAATCAGTCGATTGTCAATACCGTTTTTGCAGTTTTTTAAAATTTATTTGCTAATTACAATTTCGTGATTATCGGCAATCAGAACATAGTCGCTGAAGTTATTAATACAAGTATGGTAAACTCCTTATTTCAAACAGTAAACAAGAGTTTCGCCCCGTGTTTTCACACGGTATTATTTGAAAGCGCAGTTCGCTGTTACAGTATAACAATTGTTTTGCGACATTTATAAAATCGGGTCTGTCAAAAGAATTCAGTAGTTACTTGCGGGCGGATAATATGTGCAGTGTAGTAACATAGTATACAACAGTGCAAAGACATAGTATACAGTTTTATGATAAAATAAATGGCAAGAAAATAGCAAATGAAGGAGCTGTTTTTATGCCGTGGGAGTGTAAAACTGTGGAAAAACAAAGATTAGAATTTGTTACAAAAGCATTAGAAACAAATAATTTTAGTGCTCTATGTCGGGAATATGAAATCACACGCAAAACCGGTCGCAAGTGGGTTGATAGATTTAAACAGGGACTGCCCTTAACTGATATGTCACGCAGACCATTATGTTCTCCTAACAAAACGCCTGACGACATTGAAGAATTAATCGTTTCTGTTCGTTTCGATAACCCGGGTTGGGGTGATGATAAAATTAAAATTTTTCTTGAAAATCAAGGGTATAAAACATTCCTTGTCCAAGAACCATTACTAACATTCTTCATAAACACCAACTCATATCTGAAGAGGAATCTCTCAAAAGAAAACCTTTTAAACGCTTTCAGAAAGAACATTGCAATGATATGTGGCAAACTGATTTCAAGGGAGAGTTTTTAACTGCCGATAATCGTTATTGCTATCCATTAACTATTCTCGATGACAGCTCACGATACTCAATCAAAATAGCATGCTTTCCTAACACTAAAAATGTCGTTATTAACGCTTTTTAAGCAAGCTTTTTATGAGTTTGGTATGCCATCAAGCGTACTTTCTGACAATGGTTCTCAGTTTGCAGGTTTTAAACATGGATTTACTATGTTTGAAAAATTCCTTATGAACAATGACATTCTTCCCATACATTGCAGAATTAAACATCCGCAAACACAAGGAAAAATTGAACGGTTTCATGGCAGTATGAAAAGAGAACTTTTAAATCATAATCTATTCAAGAACTTGGATTACGCTGACAAGGCTCTGCAAGAGTGGCGAACTAAGTATAATTGCCTGCGACCTCATGAAGCACTTGGGAACAAATGTCCTGCCGATGTCTATACTCACAGCGAAAGGATTTTTTGCTGACAAGGTGGAGCCGTTTGAATATGAACCCGGCTTTAAAGTCATAAAAAGTAAATTCGTGGAGATATGTCCGTTTTCAGAATTTTCAATTATATCTTAGTGAAACTTTCATCAATGATTATGTTCAATTCAGACCTAATCCAAACAATGATTCATTTCTTGTTTGCTATCGCAATTTTGTTATTGCTGAGTATGACTCGTCATCCGGCAAGCGTCTTCACCGCAAGATTTCAAGATTGTGAATTTGTATACCATGTCCTTGCACAGGTGGTTACCATGTTGCACTTGACATAATATCCGCCCCTACGAGATTGTACAAAAAGAAAAGACAGCACAATTTCTGTACTGTCTTAGTTGGAGCGGATGACGGGGATTGTTTAATGCAAAAAGTTCTACCTCGCCAACTGCTTGCGGTGCGTAACCCTAACTCTCATCAACGCTCTTAATTTTAAGGTTTACCGTCTGAAATACAGTCGCAATGCGTTGCACATAAATGTATTTCCTTTTGCTCCTTATTTCAGACAGCGCTTTGCTCCCTCTTTCCGCCACTGGCGGCGGTCGCAAGGCTACACCTTCGAGCCCCTTGTTTGGCAAAAAAATCTGTAAAATAAAAAAACCAGTACATCAACTGTACTGATTTAATGGAGCGGATGACGGGGCTCGAACCCGCTACCTCCACCTTGGCAAGGTGGCGCTCTACCAGATGAGCTACATCCGCATTTTATTGGTGCCTCCGGGCGGAATCGAACCACCGACACGGGGATTTTCAGTCCCCTGCTCTACCGACTGAGCTACAGAGGCAAAAATTGGCGACCCGGAACGGGTTCGAACCGTCGACCTCTAGCGTGACAGGCTAGCGTTCTAACCAACTGAACTACCGGGCCAAATGTGGTGGGAACAACAGGGCTCGAACCTGTGACCCTCTGCTTGTAAGGCAGATGCTCTCCCAGCTGAGCTATGCTCCCACATGCCTTTGTCGCTCTATCGAAGTTCTGTTGAATTTCGAATATCTCTCAGCGACAGATATTATCATACTACAACTTGTTCCAAATGTCAACACTTTTTTGAAATTTTTTTCATTTTTACGAGTGACATCACGAACATTTGCGACAAGGCCTTTAAAAATCTTTATTCTTTGCTGTTTTTCTCTGCAATCAGCTTTTCAAGGTCATCCTTTGTAAAGACATATTTCTTATTGCAGAAGTGACAGGTTGCAACGGCAACACCCTGTTCATTGACCATAGAACGGATATCGTCATCGCTGAGGGTACAAAAATAATTTTCAAGCTTTTCTTTTGAACAACCGCAAACATACTTAACAGGGTTTTCGTCAAGCACTTCAACCTCAAAGCCCTTGAGGGCTGTTTTGCAGATATCGAGAATACTCATACCCTTTGCAAGCATAGTTGTAACGGGTTCAAGCTCTGCAATATTCTTTTCAAGCTTGTCGATAACAGTATCGTCTGCACCCGGAAGAAGCTGAATAAGCAATCCGCCTGCAAGCAAAACCTCGCCGTCCTCTTTATCAATCAGCACACCCAAGGCACAAACTGTGGGAATCTGTTCGCTTGTTGCGTAGTAGTTTGCAATATCCTCGGCAATTTCACCGCTGACAAGCTCAACCTGACCTATGTACGGATCGCCTGAACCGTAGTCACGCATAACATTTAGCATACCTGTTCTGCCGACTGCTTTTGCAACATTGATTTTGCCGTTTTCGTAATATTCCGTCGGGCAGTCTGCATTGCCGACATAACCCTTTACATTGCCGCTGCTGTCGCCGACTGCTATAACGGGACCGAGTTCACCGTCACCCATTACACGAAGGTTGACTGACGCATCTTTCTGCTTGAGCATATCGCCCATAATTGAGGTTGCACACAAAAGTCTGCCGAGTGCGGCTGTGGCACTGCGTGAAAGATGGTGAATCTTCTTTGCGGTAAAAACTATGTCAGAGGCATCAACGCAAGCTGCCATAATCGCACCGTCAGATGTAATACAACGAATTATTTTATCCATATCGGTTATCCTTTCGATTCATTAAACTCTTTGTTGCGTGATTTTTTCATCCTTGCAACATAAATTGCCCTCTGTTCATCCGCTTTCGGGCTTTCAAGGGTAAGGTCGCCGTAAACAGCCTCTACTTCAAAACCTGCATCCGTGAGCATTTTTCTGATTTCATCATCTGTATAGGCTCTTTCCGAAAAGCTTTCGGACGAACGATAATACACACCGTTTTCTTCCTCAAAGAAATCAAGGTCTATTTTCACCTTGTTATCATCTTCGGGAGTGTTTTGCCATACGCAGAAAACGCTGTCGTTTTCATACACAAAGGTATTATCCGCAAGAACATTTTTATGCTTGTAAACCGTGTTGACATCAAAATAAACAGACCGTCATCGTCCATAAAAAGTCCCACACGGTCAAATGTTTTTGCAACATCTTCAATTTTTGTAAGATGATTTATGCTGTCGAGAGTACACACACAGGTATTTATTGTACCATACAAGTCAATACTCTGCATCTTCTGCCTTAAAAACAGGATATCAAGCCCTTCTTCGGAGGCACTTTGCATTGCCTCGCTGAGCATTTCCATACTGTAATCAATTCCGAAAACATCCACTCCCCGCTTTTTCAAAAGTCGGGTAAGAGTTCCCGTTCCGCAGGCAAGGTCAAGCGTTATGCCCATATCATGACCGAAACTTTCGGCAAGCTTTAAAATATAGTCACAGCGTTTTTCATAGCAGGCGTCCTGCATAAGTCCGTCATAAAATCGGGCAAATGACAAATAGCTCGGCATTACTCTTTTTCTCCGTTTTTAATTCGGTCAAGCACAAGCGTGTAGCCGTATGTATCGTTGTCAAACAACGCTCTTTTCACTCGGCTGATAGTTGCGGTTGACGCACCTGTTTCCTTAACAATTTCGGTATATACTTTTTTTTCGGTAAGCATTTTTGCAACAACAAGACGCTGTGACATGGCTTTAAGCTCTGCACTTGTGCATAAATCTTCAAAAAAGCGATAGCAATCTTCCTCGTTTTCAAGAGAAAGAATTGCCTTGAATAAATAGTCGGTAGAATCATTTTTCAGCTTTGAATTCAAAACCGTTTCCTCATTAATTTTGTTTCCGTAAATTTTGCAAACAATATGTTTTCATACACTAAAATTTTAACACACAAAAGTATGAAAGTAAAGTAAAAACTGCTTTTTTTCGTCTTTTTTACGAAATTTGCCTGTGATTTTTTACACATAAATTTATGCAAACACAAAACAGCCGTCCGACTGAACAGCTGTTTTGCACTTACGGTTAAATGTTTTTCTTTATAGTATCGAGAGCGCCTTTTTCAATACGGCTGACCTGTGCCTGTGAAATTCCTATTTCAGCCGCAACCTCCATCTGAGTTTTTCCACGGAAAAACCTCATTGAAAGAATCCGCTTTTCCCTGTCCGAAAGATTTGTAATTGCCTCTTTTACGGCAATTTCTTCAAGCCATGTTGAATCGTCATTCTTATCGCCTATCTGATCCATTACATATATAGTATCGTTTCCGTCCGAAAACACGGGTTCATAAAGCGACACCGGCTCGACAATTGCCTCAAGCGCAAGCACCACCTGTTCCTTTGGCATCTCCATAATTTTGGCGATTTCTTCAACAGTCGGCTCACGGTTATTTTTATTTGTGAGCTGTTCTTTTATCTGCATTGCACGGTAAGCCGTGTCCCTCATTGAGCGTGAAACCCTGACTGAGTTGTTGTCACGCAGAAACCGTCTGATTTCACCGATTATCATAGGCACTCCGTAGGTGCTGAATCTTACATCAAGCGTTGGATTAAAATTGTCAATCGCCTTGATAAGCCCGATTACACCCACCTGAAACAAATCGTCGGGATTTTCGCCCCTGTTTGTAAATCTTTGAATTACGGACAGCACAAGCCGCAAATTTCCGTTAATCATCTTGTCTCTTGCCTTTTTCTTTTCGGCAGGAGAACCGTTTTTGATTATATTAAGCAGTTCCCGTTTTTCGCTTTCTTTAAGCAGTTTAAGCTGTGATGTGTTTACTCCGCAGATTTCAACTTTTCCGTATTGCAAAGAATTACCCCCGAATCTGAATTTTAATCGGTTTTGTCTTTACAATAGTTATTGACGGTTTTACCGCTTTTATACTTTGAGTAATTTTAAAAAAGTTTTCTAAACTTTAAAATTGTACATTGACAATGGTACAATCAAATGGTACAATTTAAGTGTAGAATTAGCCATGTTATACAAATTCGCATATAAATCATTAAAAGGAGGACGGCTATGTTTACAATTGATTTCACAAGCCGTGTGCCGATTTACGAGCAGATTTGCAACAATGTAATCAGACTTGCATCGGCGGGTGTGTTCAAATCGGGTGACAGACTGCCGCCTGTACGAACGGTTGCAAAAGAAATCGGAGTAAACCCGAATACCGTTGCAAAGGCATACCGCACGCTTGAAATTGACGGCTACATTTACTCAACTGTCGGCAGAGGAACATTTATGACCGACAAGCTGACAAAAGACACGGCATACAGAGATATGGCTCTGAAAGCATTCAGAGAAGCCACCAAAAATGCAGAACTGTACAGCGTTCCCCGCCAACAGCTTATTGACATTATTGACGCCATATACGAAGGAGGCGGTAAGAATGATTGAGGTTAATCACATAACAAAAAGGTTCGGTAAGGTAACTGCCGTTGATGATTTTACGCTCGACATAAACCGAGGCTCCGTACTCGGCATTGTCGGAAGCAACGGCGGAGGAAAATCAACACTTCTGAGAATTTTGTCAGGTGTGTTTGATGCTGACAGCGGTGAAGTTAAAATTAACGGTCAGAACATTTATAACAATCCGTCTGTTAAGGGCGAATGTTTTTTTATTCCCGATTTTCCGTATTTTTCAAACAGTGCAACACTCGAAAACACGGCATATCTTTACCGCAGTCTTTACCCAAATTGGAACGAGAACGCTTTCAGACAATTTTGCTCCGTGTTTCCTATTGACCCTGATGCAAAAATAATTGATATGTCAAAAGGTATGCAAAGACAGGCGGCTTTGATATTGGCGATTTCAACCTGTCCGAGATATCTTTTGCTTGATGAAATTTTTGACGGACTCGATCCGGTTGTCCGCCGTCTTGTAAAGAAAATTCTCATTGACAATGTTTCCGCAAACGATATGACCGTTGTCATTGCGTCACACAATCTGCGTGAGCTTGAAGAATTGTGCGACAGAATCTGCCTTATCCACAAGGGCAAGTTGCTTCTTGAGCGTGAAATTGACGAAATCAAGCTTGGACTCCGCAAGGTTCAGGTTGCGTTCACGGAAGTTCCCGACAATTCGTTCTTTGAAGAAATCAATGTTATCAATTTGTGGAGAAACGGAAATATATTCAACCTTACAATCAGAGGAACGGAAGATGAGTTTATGCCAAAGCTTGAGGAGCGTAAACCTCTTTACATTTCAGCCGTTCCGATGACATTGGAGGAAATTTTTATAAGTGAAATGGGGGCAGCAGGTTATGACGCAGAAAACATCATTTAAAAAGCAGAATGAAACAGGCATTTTCATTCTTCCGCAGTGACCTGAGAGCCTGTACTCCGTTGCTTGTGGTATTCGGACTTATCTCGGCTGTAACGGTTGTAATCTGCTACACAATATGCGTTGTGCTCGGCGATGATACGACCTTTACAGGTGCGTTGTTAAGCCTTAACTTTCTGGGAGTTACGAACTCAGGCACAGGCATAATCGAGATTTTCCAGTATTCATCGGCAAACCTCATTTATCTTATTTCAATAATATTTACAATCATCTACACGGTGCGAATTTATTCGTATCTGCACAATAAACGCAAGGCTGATTTGTACGGTTCTCTGCCGATTGGCAGGTCAACGCTGTTTGTCACAAAAACAGCGTCGGCATACCTCATGTCAATTATCCCGACATTATTTTTCCTCGGAGTGATTTCAATTATCACGGTCTGCACAGGAAATTCCGTAATAAGCGAGCTTAGTTCGATGTTCCTCAAATATGCCTCGGAACACTTGCATCAATCTCGTTTTTCGGTCTTATTGCAATTTGTTGCGGAACAATGCTCAACTCCGTGCTTATGTTCATTGCGGTTTGCGTAGCTTATCCGCTTTCCGCAATCTTCATCAAAGGCATTGTTGTGGGTTGTTTTGACGGCTTTTATGTCGGCATTTTCAAAGACAGCATTATCATGAACGCACTCAATCCGCTTGCCGCATATGATGGAATCAACATTATTTACTGGCTGATTTTCTCGGTTGCTTGTATTGTCCTCGGTGCTTTTCTTGCAAAAAAGAGAAAAGCGGAAAGAGCACAGTCGGCATTTGCATTCCACCTTCCGTGCTACATAATCAAGGTGCTTGTTTCATTCCTTGCAGGCATGTTCCTCGGTGTGCTTTTCGGCTCAGTAAATGTTCTGGGCGGATATGCGGGTTTTGTTTTCGGATTTATTCTTGCAAGCGTTCCCGTTTACATAATCGTTCATCTTATTTTGTACAGAGGCTTTTCAAAGCTTATCAAAACTTCGATTCCGCTCGGTGCGTTAATTATTGTAAGCTGCGTCGGTGTTGCTCTCTGCTGTTTTGACGCATTCGGCTACAACAGTTATGTACCGAAAACTCAGGATATCAAGAGTGCCGGATTCTATGACGCAAATTCAAACTATCAGGCAAAAGGCAGTGCTGTCGGCAAAAATCTTAAAGATATGGCTGACGATATTACAGACAAAGACACAATCACAAATATCCTGGAGGCACATTACAAACTTGTTGACAACCGCAATTATTCGGTAAAGAACAAGTTCAAAAACACTTGGATTTCAATGTTCAAGGACAATGTTCCTGTATTCAGCGAGATTTCAAAAAATCCCGATTACGCATTTGCATACACGCTTAATAACGGTCATATTGTCACAAGAACATACAGTTCAACATCGGTTTTTGACGAAACAGAGAGCTATCTTTCAAGCACTTATAACGAACTTGACACATCCGACATCATTTATTCAAAGGGCTATATCAAGGCATACAGTCCGCTTGTAAAAGCTGATTACAAGGATATTAACACATTTATCGTTGCAGGCTTTGACGGCAAAGCAACTGACGATAAGCATCCTGATTTTGTATCAAGCAAAATTATTTATACTGATGATGACGGAACAGTAAATTATTCTAAAAATTACAAAAATACAGCCGAAAAAATTAAAGAGGCTTTTCTCAAAGACCTTGATAATTGCAGTGACGAGGACTTTGCGAAAATAGGTCAAATGACCGAGTATGCAGATCATGCGCTTGATGTTGCCTATGTCAATTACGGTTCATACGAAAGCTTTATAGAATCCGAACCCGATGCTGTATGTGTGATTGCGATTGCAACAGGCGATGTTAATTCGTATTACGATGGAATAAGAAATATGGATTCTTACAACGGCAATACTGCTGCAAGAACACAGGTTGTTTATACTGTTCCCAAAAGCTTTAAAAACACTATAAAAGCGTTGCAGGAGCTTGGTATTCTGAACAGCAAGCTGTATATGGACAAGGATTATCTGCCGGGTGATTCAACATCTTATAAGGAATACACAGGCGAATATTACTACGATGATTACACCTCCTCATCCGATTTGTATGACTATACAGACGATTCTTATATTGACGACAGTGAATATTGATACAGGCATTACACTACAGGAAAGCAGGATTTTAAATGGAACTTTACAACGGACGACCAACCGACTTAACAGGCAGAGAAGACCGTGAAATCAGAGTATATGACCTTCTCGACAGCCTTGGAATTGAATATCAGCGAACCGACCACGGACACGCTGACACAATGGAGGCTTGCAACGAGATTGACGCTGTGCTTGATGTGCTGATTTGCAAGAATCTTTTTCTGTGCAACAGGCAGAAAACCGACTTCTATCTTCTTATGATGCCGGGTGACAAACCTTTTAAAACAAAGGAGCTTTCAAAGCAAATCGGAAGTGCAAGACTTTCGTTTGCGACTCCCGATTTTATGCTCGAATTTCTCGACATCAAGCCGGGTGCGGTGAGCGTTATGGGGCTTATGAATGACAAGGACAACCGAGTAAGACTTCTTGTTGACGAGGATGTTCTCAAGGGCGAATATGTCGGCTGTCATCCGTGTGTAAACACCTCAAGTTTAAAAATCAAAACAGCCGATGTTTTCGGAAAGTATCTTGATGCGGTTCACCACACCGCAACAACCATAAAGCTTATCGGTGAAGATTAAGTATAGAAATCATTAAAGTATTAAACGGCAACGGGATGAATTTTTCCGTTGCCGTTTAATTTTTTACAGAACATAACTGCCCCCGAACCTTTGAAAGATTCGGGGGCAGTTGTCTGAATATTAAGAAAAATGAGTGTCAATTATTTGATTTACTTTTCAATCTTTCTTCTGTAGCAAACGAACATTGCACCGCTTGCAACGAGCATTACAAGTGCAACCGAAACAGCAGTCATCGGGTTGCCTGTCTGAACTGCACCGTTGCCGCCTGTTGCAGATTTTGTTACTGTATCCTTTGTTGCAGTATCTTTTGTTGAAGAAGTTACGGCAGACTTTGATACATTGTATTTTACTACAAACGAAAAATCAACATCTGTCATATATTCTTCATCCTCGTCAAGGCCAAGGAGTTCATTTACATCAATTTGGCAACCAACTTTAAACTTCTGATCCTTATCATCCGGGAAGTCAACACATACATCATCAACATAGATATCTTCTGTACCGTCAAATTTGATTGTATAAGTTTTGCCTGTTACGATATCCTTAACAACAACTTCCATACCCTTGTAGTCAGGAGTAAAACCGTAAATCGGCTCATCATCATAATCGTAATCAGCCAAATCTACGATATCAGCCTTTGTGTAGTTCACCTTTTCGGGTGCTTTTACAGAAACCACTTCGTAACGGTCATTGTCATCGGGTAAATCGGGATTAAACGGATCGTCAAGATATTCAAGCATAATCTTATAGTTTGTCTGTGCATCCTGATATGATACATTTACAGTATACTCTCTGTAAATCATATCAACTAAAACTTTAAGAGCTTTTTCAAGGAGTTCATAAAACTCATCTTCGGTCATATCTTCTGTAAACTCAGGCATATTTTTCTCATATTCAATCAATGCCTTAATTACTTCGCCGTAATTAAACGGATCAGCAAGCTCAGCTTTGCAGTCCTTAGCATCAACCTTTTCGGTTGTACCGTCACTGTAAACAGCTTCAATTTCCATACCTGTAAGGTCAAGTTTGAGTTCAAGATTGAACTGACTGAAATACTTGATTAGGCTTTCTTCTGTTGCATTTTCGTCTGCGATTTTTGATAAATCAATATCCGGTTCAATCACATCCTCTGATGTGTATGTAAGCTTGTCGGGGAGCTTTGTAATTTTAAGCTCTGTTACCTTTTTTGCCTCATCGGGTGACGCTGTGTCGTCTGTCTGTGCAAACGCTGTGAACACGCATGAAAATGCAAGCATCAAAACGATTGCAAGAGATAATACTCTTTTCATAAATTTTTCCTCCTGAAAACTAAAAATCATTGTATGATAAAAGCATATACAATTACAACATCATTGTACCACACTGTTTTACAAAAATCAACTGTTTCAACAAATAATTGTCGCAGAAATTTGTCGCAAAAAATTCTTCACTTGCTGTTTTTTATGAATTTTTCATATAATTTATTATCGCAATTGAGATTTAATTATAATTGTTCAAACAAATTTGTATTTATTGCAAATTTTCTATTGTAAAATCCTGTCATTGCTGATATAATTGTAGGCGGAATCAAGAGATAACCGAATACCCGAAAATCGGCATAAAACCTAACCGGCAAATATGGTGATTAAATTGAAAATTCTGCTTAATCCAGACAAAGAAATTGTAAAAGAAGTTCGCAAACAGCTTATACGCACGGGCGGTTATTGTCCGTATATGTTAATCAGAAGCCCTGCAACACTGTGTATGTGTGAGGATTTCAGGGCAAAAATTGCCGATCCCGAATTTGAGGGATACTGCCATTGCCTGATGCATTATAAACAAAAATAGAATTTTATACATAACAAAATAACAAAAATCGGAACAGCCGTGATTGGGTTTACAGCTGTTCCGATTTTTTAGGCAGAAAAACTCAATCGAGTGAAGTAAATCTGAACTTAAATGTTATAATACCGTTTTCAAATTCGGCTTTATATTTGAATCCATGCATTTCAAGGGCGGATTTTACTATTGAAAGTCCTATTCCGCTGCCACTCTTATTATCTCCCTTTGCGGCTCTGAAATAAGGCTGCCACAATTTTGAGAGATTTTCCCTGTCAAATGACGAGCATTGATTGCTGATTGACAACACATCATCCGAAACATTAATTGTGATATCCGAACCGTAATCGGAATATTTTTCGGCATTGTCAATAAGATTTTCAAGCACCGTTTTAAGCATGGCAGGGTCTGCTTTGATTTTTGCCTTTGAGTTGTAAATGAAAATAATTTCGTGTTCTGTGTGAACATAATAATTTTCAAGAATTTTCTCAATAAACGGTTTAAAGTCAAAAACTTCGCAATTCAGCTTTAATGCGGGCGAATCGAATCGTGACAAATCGAGCATTCTGTGAATAAGAATGTCCATTTCCTCGGTCTGTTGCTGAATAATTTCTATGTTATGAAGTTTCTTTTCGGTATCTTCCTCATTTTTAAGATTTTCCGCAAAACCGCCTATGACAAACAAGGGGGTTTTGAGATTGTGCGCAATTGCATTTGTCATTTCAAGACGGGTTTCCTCCTGTGCGGTTCGCCTTTTAAAATCTTTCCACGAGAAAATTTCAACCGTAATCACCACCGCCATTATCGTAAACGCAACAGCAAATACCGTTATAAACTTCCATAGGCAATCATCAAGCAGATTTATTTCTTTTAAAGAAGTAATATGAAATACTCTTGTAACCTCTTTATATTCATTCGGCGAGTTGTTTATCATATGATTTTCGGTATAATAAAGGCAATCTCCCATTAATAAATAATATTTAAAAATCCCGTCAGGAACTGCCCCAGTCTCATCATAGATGTCTGTAAACAGACTGTTGTCACTCAGGATTTTTTCAACATCTTTTTGGGAGTATTTCGGTTTGCTTTTTCCAAGGAAAAAGTCCTTATCAATTATATTACGGTGCATTTCGTCATTTTCAAACGGAGAAGCCTCTAATTCTTCTATGGTCAGATAATCATATTTGCTAAGGTCAAAGCTATATGTTTTAACAACTTCATCCTGAACATACCAATCATTCACTTTGTTGGTCTTTAGAACCTCAAGCTGACAAGGGACATAGCCGTATTTTTCGCTTTCATAAAACTTTTTGCAAATCAAAATATAGTAATTTCCGTCATTATCAGTCGGAGTGTTGAGATATCCGCAAATTTCTTTATACTCATTATCACTGAGCAAATTTTTAAGTACATCAAACCTAATATAATTTTCTGTACCCATATCCAATATTCCGCCGTTGATATCATTATAATGGACAGTCAGTACATTGTCTGTCGTAATCGTCATATCGTTATCATAGGTTAATTGAAAGTATGTATTGCCCTTGTCAACATTTTCATTAATCAGCGCCACATACTCATTGTAGGAATTATTCGGACTTGTTACGATGCCGTTTTTAATATAGTCCATCTTTGTATTCAGTTCATTTACTGCGTTGGCTATGAGTAAATCCCTTGAACTGTCGAGTATTGCAAAAGAGGTAAAAACCGTTCCCAGCAGACACACAATTATTGTTACGGAAATTATAATGTAATGAAACTTTTTTCGCCGTTTGATATATCTTGATTTCATTTTTTATCCTCCGCCTTATACCCTCGCCGTATTACCGTTTTCAAAACAGACGCATTTTCGCCCAATGCTTTTCGGATATTTTTGATATGCGTGTCAAGCACTCTTTCATCAATCATTGTGTCATAGTGCCAAACGGCTGTGATGATTTTTTCACGGGACACAACGCTGTTTTTATTCTCTAACAGAATTTTAAGAATAGCATATTCCTTTGCGGTAAGAGTTACTTCTTCACCGTCGGACACAACAACACCGTTGTTCGGATTGAGCGAAACATTCCCCACCGTAAGCAAATTGTGCCGTACAAGTCCTTTTGAACGCTTGATGAGGGCTTTCACCTTTTCATAAAATACTGGCAGAGCAATCGGCTTTACAATGTAATCGTCACAGCCGAGAGCGTAGCCGTTGAGCATATCCGCCTCGCTTGTTCTTGCCGTGATGAACATAATCGGCACATCGCTGTATCTGCGGATTTCTTTTGCAAAGCGTAAACCCGTCCATTTCGGGGAGCATTACATCAAGGAGCAAAAGGTCATAGCTGTTCTCATATGCCTTATCAAGTCCCTTTAAGCCGTTTTCCGCAAGGGTGATATTAAATTTTTCTTTATCTCTTTTTGAAAAATATTCGACAAGCATTTCACGAATATTTTTATCGTCCTCAACCAAAAAGAATGTTGTACATTTTCCTCACCGTACTTTGATTGTAATACATCAATCTGAAGTTGATATGTAGATTTCTGTATATTTAAAATTCAGTTTCTGCCATAACTAAAACGGCGGATGCAATTTTCAGCATCCGCCTTGTTTTATGTATCTTATTTATTGACAAAATATCTGATGATATCCTGACGGGTTACGATACCGATAAAAGTACCGAGGTCATCGGTTACGGGGATAAAGTTCTGATTCATTGCCCGTGCAAGAAGCTCGTCCATACCTACCGAAATTTTAACTGCCGGATTAAAGTCGGGACGGAGTATGTCACGGATACGAAATTCTTCCTGTTCTTCAATATCGCCCGAAGTCTTTTTGTCAATTATATGCCACAAGAAGTCACCCTCGCTCACCGTGCCGACATACTTTCCGTCACGGGTTATAACAGGGATAGCGGTGTAGCTGTGAGCACGCATTTTTTCAAGTCCCTGTCTTAGGGTATTGTCCTCATAAATATATTTTAAAGAATCTTTATGCTTTAAAAGCATAATAACATTCATCTTTTCACCTCCAGTCAAAAAACAAATATTTGTCAGCCAAAGGTCATTATAGTACCAAACAAACAATATTGCAATATCTTTTTACAATATTTTACACAATTATTGCATTTTTGATTTTACATACTTATTTGTAACATAAAGCTGTCCGATAAGGTACACCACGCCTGCCGTGAGCAAAAGCGTTTTAACCTGCAAAAGTCCGCTCATCATAAAAATTACTGCGGTTACGGCTGTAAGAAGATATGCCCATAATTTTGAAAATCTGTTAAAGCATAAAAGCCACAAAATAAGTGCAACGACCGTCAGAACACAGGTTGAGATTATCCAAAAGGTTTCCATAATCGGCTTTGTAAAACCGCCCTCAAGCACACCGATGTTGATTCCCATAAGGGAAAATACTGCAATACTTTCCGATTCTTTCTATGTAAAGCATAGCCCTGTTATCAAAAATTGTTCTGTCTATTCTGTTGCTTTTTATATAGACGATGTCGGGTACAAGCAAAGCAATTGCAAAAGCAAGTCCGTACCAGTTAAAAAGATTTGTACTGAAAAAGTCCATAAGTTCACTCCGTTATTTATTGTTTTCGTGGTATTCACAAAATTCCTTCGTTTTGCTCCAATACTTTATTCCCCAGTTTTCAAAATTCCACTCCTCCATATAATCGTTACATTCGTAGTCGATGTACCACAAAAGTCCGTTGTTTAAAATGAAATTTGTCGGGAAATAATCTATGTTAATTCCTTTTGGATTCAACAGTCTGCACATTTCACGAATCTGCTCAATGTATTCGGGTTTCATCTCATTCTGCAAAACAAGCTCATATGCGGTTTTGTCGTCAATGTAATCTTTAAGAATCCTCTCGTTTTCCACATCGCAGTCAATAAGCTTCGGCAGTCTGAGCCTGGCATTTTTCAGCCGTTCGTAATCGTTAAGCTCACTTTGAATTTTGTTACCGAAGGTATAGTATGAACACGGCTCGTGGTGAATCTGCTTTAAAACATAATTGTGTTCTCCGTCTGACACAAGGTAGGAATAACCGCCCTTGCCTTTTCCGAGAAGCTTCATGACGGTAAAATCTTTTCCGTTCACACTCATAGTATCCATAAGAACGCCTCCGCACATATTACCGTATTATTTTATCACAGCTAAAGTTTGGGTGCAAGTTTTAAATTCTTTATGTGTAATGAACAAATGCTAAAATAAGTACATTTGATAAAATAAAAAGCGTAGATTTATAAATTTATTTTCCCAGGCGGCAATTTATTACAAATTTGTTGTTGATTTTCTTATTAAAAAAAAGTATGATATAGAATATATTATTCTGCCCAAATGCCACAGTTGTGACATTTGATGCCCACTACAATTGAATAACAACTTTTAACACACAGGAGAAGATTTATTTGGAAAAGAAAAAATTCAGAATCAGCGGAAAGCTGATATTTAATCTCGCTGTTGTGGCAATCTCGATTTATCTGATCATCTACTTCTTTGTTTCGGAGGACGGTCTGATCGACTTGCTCAAAAGCCTGACGGCTGCAATATGCTGATTATCCTTGCGGCTTTGCTGATTTATGATTTGAACATCCTTGTTGACGCTGTTGTCACGCTGATATATGTGCGGTCAAAATATGAGAATTTCAGTTTTATTGAGGCTTTGAAGGTCGCATTTGTCGGAGTATTCTTCAGTGCGATTACACCGTCAAGCACAGGCGGACAGCCTATGCAGCTTTACCTTATGTCAAAAAAGAACATAAGCGTAGGTTTCGGTTCGGCTTGTATGACGCAAAAGTTCATTGTGTATCAGATAGTAATGACCGCTATCAGCGTTATTGCTGTTATCACAAGGTTCAACTATTTCAGCGATGCTTTTACAAACATCTGGTCAACACTTTTCATTATTTTCGGATTTACCGTTCAGCTTGCAATGACGGCTTTGTTCCTGCTTGTTTCATTCAGCCACAAGGTTACAAACAAGCTCATCAATCTTATTTATAAGATTATGAAAAAGTTCAAGTTCATTAAAAATCCCGAAAAGAAGGTTGAAAGACTTCACAAAGAAGTTGATATGTTTCATGACACAAACAAACAGCTTTTTTCAAGCGTAAAACGGCTTGTTGTAATTTATGCACTTGTATTCATTCAGGTAATTTTAATTCTTTCAATCCCCTACCTCATCTATGTTTCATTTGGAATGGCTCCGATTGCAAGAGCGGCAGGTCAGCCGACACTTTCATTCTATGATTCAATCTGTATTCAGTCATTCGTGCTGTTCACGGCAAACCTTATACCGCTCCCCGGTGCATCGGGCGGTGCGGAGCTTGCATTCACAATGTACTTCGGTTCATTCTTCAAAATCGGTGCAATAAGCAAAATCAAGCCGGCAATCCTTATGTGGAGATTCATTACATACTACGGAGCAATCCTGATTTCTGCCCCGTTCTCCTACTTTACAAAGGGCAAACGGCGTGACGATGAAATAAAACAAATTGAAGAAGAACTTGAATCGGAAATGGAAAATAAAAAATCGGAAGAAAAATTAACTCAGTAGTATTTTCATAAATATCTCTTTCAAAAACGGAGCAGACACAATTCAGTCTGCTCCGTTTTTTGTTGTATGACAAACCGTTAGCCATTTTTTACGGTCAATTGTTGGAAACAATTTGTAGCGGCGAACCGTGTTCGCCGCTACAGTATATCATCAAACATTCTGTTTAAGGCAGGTTTTCAGGTCATCTTCTGCGTTGCTGATTGGACGCAAGCCGAATGTTTCTGACAAATACTGCAACACATTCGGGCTTAAAAATGCAGGGAGTGTCGGGCCGAGGTAGATATTCTTTATTCCGAGGCTTAAAAGTGCCAGCAAATCGGCAACCGCCTTTTGCTCATACCACGAAACAATCAGCGACAACGGCAAGCCGTTTACATCTGTATCAAACGCATCGGCAAGTGCTACGGCAATGCAGATTGCGGAGTAAACATCGTTGCACTGACCGATGTCGAGTAATCTCGGCAAGCCGTCGATGTCACCGAATTCGAGCTTGTTAAAGCGGTATTTTCCGCAAGCGAGCGTCATAATTATGCAGTCTTTCGGCACATTTTCAGCAAACTCCGTGTAGTAATTTCTGCCCGGTCTTGCACCGTCACAACCACCAATAAGGAAAAAGTGTCTGACTTTTCCGCTTTTGACGGCCTCGACAATTTTATCGGCATATGAAAGCGTAGCGTGATGACCGAATCCCACAAGAATTTCGTGCGGTTCAACATCTTCTTTAAAACCGCCAAGTTCAATTGCCTGCTGAATAATTTCGCTGAAATCTTTGTCGCCGTTTTCCTTTTTGCCGATGTGCTTAACACCCTCCCAGCCGACAACATTTGTACTGTAAATTCTGTCTTTGTACGAATCTCTCGGCCGCATAAGGCAGTTTGTCGTCATAAGAATACAACCGGGGATATTGTCAAACTGCTTTTGCTGATCTTGCCATGCACCGCCGAAATTGCCGATAAGATGCGGATATTTTTTTAAACCGTCATAGCCATGACACGGCAGCATTTCGCCGTGAGTATAAACATTTATGCCCTTGCCCTTTGACTGTTCAAGGAGCATTTCAAGGTCTTTCAAATCGTGACCCGACACAATAATAAACGGACCTTTTTTGATGTGAACATCAACCTTGTGCGGTGACGGATTGCCGTAGGTTTCAGTGTTTGCTTCATCAAGTTTTTTCATAACTTCAAGAGCATTTTCACCCGTTCTCATCGTCATTCTGATAAGCTCCTCAACCGTGAGCGAATCATCCGTTGTCGCCTCAAGTGCAGTGATGTAAAAATCGTCAACCTGATCGCTGAAATAGCCGAGTTCACGAGCCTGATGACCGTAGGCGCTTATGCCTTTGAGACCGTAAACAATTGTCTGTCTTAAAGAGCGGATGTCGGGGTCAAGCGACTTTTCGTACATAATTCCCGCAAGCGGTGCGTCTTTGAGCATTTCCGACTTTGTTTCGGGAAGATTGTAGGTTGCGTGCAGAGTATGATTTTTGATTTCGCCCACAACTTCACGAAGTTTTTCCTTGATTTGCTGAGATTCACGCAAAAGCGACACATGCACATCGGCATCAAAGTTTACATTCGTCAGTGTTGTAAAAAGGCAGTTTTCCACAAAGCGAACAATGTCCTTGTCAATGTGCTGACCTTTTTCAATAAGCACCTTGCCGTAACAGCTTATGCCCTTCAGCTGAAAGATAAGTAAATCCTGAAGATTTGCAATTTCGGGAGTTTTTCCGCAAACACCGAGCCGTGTGCAACCCTTTCCGTTCGCAGTCTGCTCACACTGATAGCAAAACATCTCATAACCCAAGTCCATATTATTACTCATAAAAATTACCTCCGAAACATTCTGCAAATATTATCTGCAAATTTTCGGAGGTTTATTCTTAATTTTGATATTCTGTTTTAAAGATTTGCAAAAACCTTTGTGCCTTTATTCTTAATCCAAAACCAAACCGGAAGGCTGATGAGGATAAAATAAAATGCTGTGCAGGCGAGGAAAATTTCAGTCGAAATTTCAATTTCAAAGCTGAGAAGAACCGGATACGCAATAGCAGGTACGCATACGGCAAGAACTGAAATCAACAATGAAAGCATAACGCTTGCACTCTGTTTTACTGCCTCAGCGGTTGTATTCCAGTCAAGCTTTGGCTTTTTCAGGTCAAACATAAGTCCGAGAAGTCCCGAGAACAACGAGAAAATTATCGGAATAAAATTGTGATAATAATATTAACCGGTTTCATTCCGAGCATTATTGAGAGAACAACCGAGGGTACAAGTGAAACAACGCCGTTTACAATAAAGTGCAGTTTCAGCTTTTGTGTAAGCACCTGCAACGGTGATACAGGAAGCGACTGCATAAGCCAGAGGTTCTTTGCCTCCATTGAAATTGATGCCGCAGAAATCGGTCCCATTGAAATCACAAAGGCAATCACAAGTGGAAGATATACTGAAATCATTTCAATCAATGTACTTGGAAATTGCTTCAGCGTATTAAGCTGGAACACCGCATAAATTGTTCCGCCTACCATAATTAACGCACTGAGTCCGCTGTTAAGCATATAGGTCGCGTTGCCTGTGAACATCATTCTTTCTTTGCGTAAAAGCGCCTTTGATGCAGAACTTACTTTCAAAGTTTTCTCTTTATACACGGCTTTCTTCGCACCCTTTTTCGCTGTTGCAAGCTTTATGAAACTGTGAGAAAGCACCGCATAAACAATTGCAAAGAATGCAATAATTACTACAGCAACACCAAAAAGCGGCAACAAGTCGCCCGATGCGCCAAGTCCTGTGAGATAAAGCGGATATGCACTGTCCATTATATTTGCACCGATGCCAATTGAATTTGCAGCGAGTGTTTTTACAAGGTCCTCTGCCTGATAATAAAGGTAAAAATACAGTGCAAAGAAAACAAGTGAAAATACGATTGTCACAACATTTTTATGTCTTGTCCTTGATGTTACAAATGCAATCAGCCAGCCGAGAATGCACGAAACGCTCAGGCTTAAAAGCGGAACTAAAAGCAGAATCACAATCTGACTTACTACAAGCGAAGCCGAAACAGACGCATTTGTTGCATAGGCCGCAAAAGCAGGGACCTGTACAAGTGCACAAAAGAGAAGATTTTGTGCATACAGTGGCAACATTCTGCAAAAGAGAATACTGCGAGGCGGAATAGGCATTGAAAGCAAAAGTTCATTATCCTTTGCCTCATAAAGCTGTGAGAGCGAAAGGAAAATACAGCCTATTGTGCTGATTACAAACGACGCACCCATAACATAGAGAAAATACAACCAACTGAATCCCGATGTTGCAAGCATAGGTGCCATCATGCTGAACATATTGTAGAACATAAATGCAAATACAACACCGACAAAAGCGAGAAGAGCAAGATAAACAGCCGGTGAGTTAAATGAACTTTTTTTGCCGTTCTTTTTCTTGTTTGACGAATTTGCGGTGTACCGTGCAAGTGCCTTTTGAAATTGGAGTTTAATTAAGGTTTTAAGCATCTTTCTCCTCCAGTTCAAGGAATACATCTTCAAGCGAATCATCGCCCTTGACCTCATCCATTGTACCCGACTTGATAAGTTTGCCGCTTTTGATGATAGCAACCTTGTCGCAAAGCTTTTCGGCAACTTCAAGCACATGGGTTGAGAAGAAAATCGCACCGCCGTTATCGCACATCTCTCTCATCAAAGTTTTGAGAAGGTGGGATGATTTTGGATCAAGACCTACAAACGGTTCATCCATAATGATAAGCTTGGGGTTATGTATGAGTGCGGAAACAATTGCAAGTTTCTGTTTCATACCGTGAGAATAGCCGTCAATTGTCTGAGCAAGTGCATTTTTAATTTCAAACATTTCAGCATATTTACTGATTCTTGCCTGACGGTCAGACTGGCTGATTCCGAAAATATCGGCAATAAAATTGAGGTACTTAATACCTGTCATAAACTCATACAAATCGGGATTGTCGGGAATGTAAGCCATTTTGCGCTTACATTCGAGAGGTTTTTCTTTTACCGACACACCGTCAACATAGATTTCGCCCTCGTCAAAGTTGAGAATTCCACAGCAGGATTTGATTGTTGTTGTCTTACCTGCACCGTTGTGTCCGATAAAGCCGTAAATCTCGCCTTTTTGAATATGAAGTGACAAATCGTCAACAGCCTTTTTGTCACCGTATTTTTTAGTTAAATGTTCTATTCTGAGCATAAGCGCTCCTCCTATAGCCAAATAAATTACGCAAATTATACTACACAAAATATTCTTGTGTCAATATGTTATAAAAATTCAACAAGTTTGAATTACAAACCAATAAATCTGCGAAATTTGGATAACAGAAACCATTTTTGATGAAATGTAAAATCTATTGAAATATTTTGCATTACGAATCATCTTGAATATGCGTAGGAATGATTTATAATATTAGTACAGATTATTTTTTGGAGGTTCATCTTGGCAAAGTTCAAAAGAAAATATACACTCGGGGAAGAAATTTTCAACTCTGTATCACACGGAATCGGTGCAGGTCTGTCAATTGCGGGAACGGTTGTGCTTATCGTTACGGCGGCAATCCACACAAATGCGTGGGGTGTTGTCAGCTCTTGCATTTATGGTGCATCGCTCATCATACTCTACACAATGTCAACTCTGTATCATTCTTTCACAAACGAAAAGGTAAAAGCGTTTTTCCGAATAATGGATCACAACACGATTTTTCTGCTGATTGCAGGAACATACACGCCGATTACTCTTTACTACCTCAATGGTGTGACCGGTTGGATTCTGTTCGGAATTGTGTGGGCATCGGCAATTTTCGGAATAGTTATGAACTCAATCAACCTTGAAAAAGCAAGGATTCCGTCAATATTCTGCTACATAGGAATGGGTTGGGTAATAATCTTTGCAATAAAACCGCTTATGGAACATATGCCGTCAATTTCGGGAATCTTCCTCATAATAGGCGGAGTATTCTACACGGTGGGGATTATATTTTACGCAATTAAAAGGGTAAAATATTTTCACTCGATATGGCACTTATTCACGGTTGCGGGAAGTGTGTTTCACTACTTTGCAATTCTTCTCGGATTTTTCCGTATTTAACGAAAGCGAAAGCTGACCGCATAAAAATCCGCAGGTAAATCTTTCACACGCAAAAAAATGGGCTGCAGAAAAACCTTTCGTTTTTCTGTAGCCCTAAATTTTATAAAAAGATTTGTTTAGTTTGTGGGGACGCCTACGGAAACCTCTCGTACAGACAGAGCTTCCTTTGGAAGTGTGTACTTCTGCTTGTAAGCCTTGTAATCTGCGTTGTACTGAATATCATCGGAATTTTTGAGTTCATGGAGATATTCGTGTGCATCGTAGCCGTTGCGATTGATTTCAATAACACCGATTGCAATGTTTGAGCAATGGTCGGAAACTCTCTCAATATTTGTGATAAGGTCAGAGAATACAAAGCCGAGTTCGATTGTACAGGTACCGTTAGTAAGACGCTTAACATGGGCGTCTTTAAGCTTATCACGCAGACGATCGATAACCTGTTCAAGCGGTTCAACCTTTGAGGCAAGTGCAAGGTCATTATCGACAAAAGCAACAGTAGCGTTGTTGATAATTTCACGAAGTGCGTCAATCATAACGGCAAGTCCTGCTTTCGCCTCTTTTGAGAACGAAATGTTCTTTTCGTGAATTTCCTGAGCAACCTTTACAATGCTTACCGCATGATCGCTGATACGCTCAAAATCACCGATTGTGTGAAGAATGAGCTGAATAGTTTTACTGTCGTCAGCCGAAAGCTGTTTGGAACTGAGCTTTACAAGATATGTTGAAATAACATCCTCATAGGAATCAATCATATCTTCGTTTTCATGAATTGTTTCCGCAACCTTTTCGTCATAATGGTCAACAAGTTCAAGTGCGCCGAGGAGCGTACCCTCAGAAAGACGAGCCATTTTTTCAGCAAGTGACTTTGCACGCTCTGTTGCAACAGAGGGAGTGTTGAGAAAACGCTCATCAAGGAACGGAACATCCGAATCCTCTTCCTTGTCCTTGATTGTAAGGCAGGCAAGCTTTTCAAGATACTTGTTGAACGGAAGAAGAATTGCAGTTGCAAGCAAATTGAATGCTGTGTGGATAACCGCAATGTTCTCCGGACCTACGATATCATTAAGGAAACCGTAGTTGATAAAGAGGTTAGAACCGTAGAACAATGCACAAATTACGAGTGTGCCGATAATATTGAAGTAAAGATGTACAAATGCGGCACGCTTTGCGTTTTTCTTTGCACCGATACAGGAAATAAGTGCGGTTACGCAAGTGCCTATATTCTGTCCCATAACAATCGGGATTGCCATCGAATAGCTGATTGCGCCTGTTTTGGACAATGCCTGCAAAATACCGACAGAGGCGCTTGAGCTTTGTATAACTGCGGTCAGCAATGCGCCGGCAAGAATACCGAATACAGGGTTGTTAAAGAGTGTGAGGAAGCCTGTGAATGTCGGATCATCCGAAAGTGGTTCAACAGCCGCACTCATCTGATCCATACCAACCATAAGAATACCGAATCCGAGGAAAATTGTGCCGAGATGTTTCTTCTTTTCCGAATTGCAGAACATAAGAAGAATAATTCCTACAAAGGCAAACACGGCAGAGAAAGACGACGGCTTTAAAAGCTGCATAACCAAACTGTCGCCCTCAATACCCGAAAGGCTGAGAATCCAAGAAGTGATTGTTGTGCCGACATTGGCACCCATAATAATACCGATTGCCTGGCGGAGTTTCATAATTCCCGAGTTTACAAAGCCGACAACCATAACGGTTGTTGCCGAAGAGGACTGAATCACCGCAGTAACAGCCATACCGAGAATGAATCCTTTCATGGTGCTGTTAGTCATTTTTTCCAAAGTTTTTTCAAGCTTACCGCCGGAAAGGCTCTCAAGACCGTCGCCCATTGAATTCATACCGAACAAAAAGAGCGCCAGACCGCAGAGCAGTTGTAAAACCATAAACAAATCCATAAATACATACTCTCCTTTATCATCAATAATATTAAACTAAAGTCATAGGATTGTCAATGAATTGTAAAGAATTTGTAAAGTCTGAAAGCTTGGTGAATATCTTTGAAATTTGTCAAAACGGAGTATTTTTTATGTGAGATTCGTGAAATGGTATTGTTTAAGCAATAAAAAAGCGGTACTGCACAATATAGTATGCACAGCACTGCTTGAAATTTATTTTCTCTGCAAAGGATTGTAAAAATATTTACATCAGAACATTGCGGTAAATGTTGTTCCCTGTTCACTGCTTTCAAGAGAAATCTCTCCGCCGTGTCTTTCGGTAATGTGCTTGACAATTGCAAGTCCAAGACCCGTGCCGCCTGTTTCCTTTGAACGGCTCTTGTCAACACGGTAAAAGCGTTCAAACACACGCTTGTGGTGCTTTTCGGGGATACCGATTCCCGTGTCGGCAACTTTAACAAACGGATGTTCATTGTCATCACCTGTTATTATTTTTACCGAACCGTTTTCACGATTATAACGGATTGCATTGTCACAAAGATTGTAGATAAGTTCGTAAATCTGATTACGGTTTCCGCTTATGACGGCAGTTTTTGTATCAACAGTGATTGTAATTCCGTGCTTTTCGGCATTTGAACGGAGATCCTCAGCAACCTCGGCTGCAACCCCTGCAAGGTCAACAGGGGCAAATTCTTCATCACTGAATTTTTCGTCAAGCTGTGAAAGCTCCATGATATCGCTTATAAGAGAGAGAAGTCTGCCCGATTCCTTGTGAATTTTATTTGCGAAATTTGGAATATCATCGGGCTTTACAAGACCGCTTGCAATGATTTCTGCATAACCCGAAATTGAAGTCAGCGGAGTTTTCAGCTCGTGAGTTACATTTGCCGTGAATTCACGACGCATTTTTTCAGCCTTTTTCTTAGCCGAAACATCAATAATAAGACAAATTGCACCGTTTTTTTCGCCGTTTGAATAAACAGGATTGGTGATAATCTGCAATGCTCTTCCTTTTACGGTTGTGTCGCCGTTTTTACTTTCGCCCGAAAGAGCCTTGTCAACGCAATCGTTAAGAACCTCGTTGCGTGAAAACGCAATCAAAGTTTTGTCGGTAACACCGTCATCATCGGCACCGAGAAGCTTTGACGCCGAATAATTGCTCATAAGCACCTTTTTGTCAACATCAATAAGAATAAAGCCCTCCGCCATATTTTCGATAAGCGTTGAAATTTTATCCTTTTCAAACTGCAGTCTGCGCATCTGACGCTTGATTTGTCTTTGCTGGCTTGCAATTTTCTGTGATAGCGGCAAAAGCTCATCATACGGCGAGCCGTTGCCGTTGTCCGCCATTTCCTTAATCGGTTCAACGATTTTCTTTGTGGAACGCTTTGCCAGAATTGTGCATACGATAAATACACCTATCATAATTATAAGAATTGACGGAATAACAAAAAGAAAGATTCCGTAAATGCTGTCAATTGTCTTTGCAACACGGATTACAGAACCGTCTGCGGTTTTTTCTGCATAGTAGTATGTTATTTTATTCAAAGTTTCCGACATTCTGTGGCTTGAACCGTTGCCGTCCTTGATTGCCTGTTCAAATTCGGGACGGTCGCTGTGATTCGGCATAGAATTAACATCTGCATCAACGCTGTCGGATACAACCGAACCGTCACTTTTTATGAGAGTAACACGAAAATCGCCTATCCCGTAATATTTTGAGAGGTCGATTTCGCTGTCGGAATTATAAACGCTGATGATTTTATCGGTATATTGCCGAACCTCTGCCTCCTGTTCATCGGAGAACACAAACCAGAAAGCGGCTGTTGAAAAAACAGCCGTCAGAAGAATGGACACCACAGCGATAACCGAAAAGTTTTTTAAAAGCTTTTTACTCAGTTTCAATTTATTCCCCCGCCTTATATCCGACATTTCTCACGGTTTTGATAAGGTTTCCGCAGCTGCCGAGTTTTTGCCTGAGGGTTGTAATGTGCATATCAACCGTTCTGCTCTCACCTTCAAAATCATATCCCCACACATTGAGAATGATATTTTCACGGGTAAGCGCCATACCTTTATTTTTGAGAAGATACTTTAAAAGTTCGTATTCTTTGAAGGTGAGGTTACATTCCTCACCGCAGCTTGTTACAATGTGCTTGGAATCGTCAAAAACAATCTGACCGAGCTTTATTACATCCTGTCTGTCATCAACAGAACATCTGCGGAGGATTGCACGGACTCTTGAAATAAGCTCAAGGACTGAAAAAGGTTTTGTAATATAGTCATCGGCACCCATGTCAAGGCCTTTGACCTTATCCATTTCACTTCCCTTTGCAGTAACAAGGATAACGGGAACATTTTTTGTCACGGCGTCCCTGCGCATTTTTTCAAGCACGGAAAGTCCGTCAAAATCGGGTAACATAACATCAAGAATTACAAGCTGAGGAATTTCGGCTGTACAAGCCTTAAAAAGCTCTTGCTTTCGCCAAAGCTCTGAACCTCATATCCGCTGCTTTTCATAGCATAAGATTCAAGCTCTCTGATATCGGTATCATCTTCAACAATGTAAATTAACATCTAATACTCTCCCTCAACAAATTTGTATTTAAATGCACCGCAAAGGGGCATCTGCACTTAAATTAAAATCGAAACATCCGCCATAATTATAGACTTTTTTTGCAAAAATGTAAAGTTTAATAAAACAAAAATCAGGAGCATACAGCTATGCTCCCGTTTGTTAAGCAAAATATATCATTCGGACAAATCGCAGCTGCCTGTAATTGAAAAAGCAACCCACTCTGCAACATTAACCGCATGGTCTGCAATTCTTTCAAGATACTTTGCAATCATAACGATATCGAGAGCCTCTGAGCCAAGTTCCTTATTCTTATGAATGAGTTCAACCGTTTCATTCTTTGAACGGTTAAAAAGTTCGTCAACGATATCATCCTGACGGGCTACCTTTTTGGCAACCTCAATATCGCTCTTAACAAAAGCGTCAATAGCATCCGTTACCATTTTTGAGGCATTGTCTGCCATTTCCAAAATGTGAGTAAGATTGAACACCTGCTTTTTGTCCTTGATGTAAACAGACATTTCAGCAATATCAACCGCCTGATCGCCGATTCTCTCAAGGTCGGTAATCATTTTGAGTGCGGCGGAAACATATCTGAGGTCGTGTGCAACCGGTGCCTGATGAAGAAGAAGGTGCAGACATCTGCTTTGAATGGATTTTTCCGCCTCGTTAATACGATTTTCGTGTTCTCTTGCGGTATCAAGCAAATCTTCGCTGTCAACAATCATCTTCATTGTATTTTTGATTGCCTGTTCAACAAGACCGCCCATTTCAATAAGGCTGTCGTTAAGCTGTGTAAGCTCTTTATCAAAATATTCTCTCATTAGCCAAACCTTCCCGTAATGTATTCTTCGGTACGCTTATCCTGCGGATTTGAGAAAATTGCGTCGGTTGAATTACATTCAACCATTTCACCGAGTAAAAAGAACGCTGTTTCATCTGAAATACGCAAAGCCTGCTGCATATTATGTGTTACCATAACGATTGTATAATCGTTTTTCAGTTTAAGGCAAAGCTCCTCAATTTTACCCGTTGAAATAGGATCAAGTGCAGAGGTTGCCTCGTCCATAAGCAGAACTTCGGGTTTTATGGCAAGTGCTCTTGCAATACAAAGTCTTTGTTGCTGACCGCCCGAAAGACCGAGAGCGCTCTTTTTGAGCCTGTCTTTAAGCTCATCCCAGATTGCGGCGTCACGCAAGGATTCTTCAACAATCCTGTCAAGTTCTTTCTTGCTTTTGATTCCGTGTGTGCGAGGACCGAAAGCGATGTTATCGTAAATGCTCATCGGGAACGGATTGGCTTTCTGGAACACCATACCAACCCTTTTGCGGAGGATATTTACATCCATATCTCCGTAAATATCCTCGTTGTCAAGGCGAATGTCGCCTGTTATCTTACAACCCTCAACAAGGTCGTTCATTCGGTTGAGCGACTTTAAAAGAGTTGACTTACCGCAGCCTGACGGACCGATGAAGGCTGTGATTCTGTTTTTCTTCATACGGATATTTACATCCTTTAACGCATGAAATTTTCCGTAGTAAAGATTCATGTTTTCTATGGTAAATTTATCCATTGTAAAATAGTTATCCTTTCCTGTTACTTCTTGTTGTTTCCAAGTTTCTTTGCAACAAATGCCGAGAGTGTATTGATTGCAAAAACAAGTACAAGAAGTACAACTGCGGTACCCCATGCCTGATCTGTATGAAGTCCTTCGTTGGTAAGTACATACATATGAACGGCAAGTGATCGTCCCGAATTGAGAGGGCCTGCCGCATAGCCTGTTGCCGAACCGTAAGTATAAATAAGTGCGGCTGTTTCGCCTACTATTCTGCCGACAGCAAGAATGATTCCGGCAAGAATACCGGGCATCGCACTCGGAAGAATAATTCTCATAATTGTTCTGAGCTTGCCCGAACCGAGTCCGTAACTGCCCTCACGGTATGAATCTGGAACTGTGAGAAGTGCCTCCTCGGTTGTACGCATAATTGTGGGAAGTACCATAATTGCAAGCGTAAATGCACCGGCAAGAAGTGAATAACCCCAGTTAAGGGCATACACAAAGAAAAGCATACCGAAAAGACCGTAAACAATTGACGGAATACCGGCAAGGGTTTCTGCCATTGTTCTGATTACCTTAACAAGCTTGTTGCCACGCTTTGCGTACTCGGCAAGATAGATTGCCGCTCCCACACCGAACGGTACGGAAATTATAAGGGTTACAAGCGTAAGAACAATTGTGTTGATAATTGACGGCATACACGATACATTGTCGCTGTTGTACTCAAGTGAGAACAGCTCGGGGGTAAGGTTCGGAACACCTCGCACAAGAACATAGGCAATGATAAATATGAGAGCCGCCGCTGAAAGTGCCGCCGCAAGACCTACAAGAATGAGCAGTACAAGTGAAAGGGGCTTTCTTTGTAGGCTTTTCATTCTCTGTTTAAACGATACTTTGTTGATTGCCTTAATCTGTGACACATCAACCAAAGCGGCATCGTTTTTTATATTATCGCTGTTAGCCACGCTTTTCACTCCTACTCTTTATAGCCTGCATTGAAAGTGTGATGAGCAGAACAAATACGAACAGAACAACACCCGTTGCAATAAGTGCCTGACGGTGCAAGCCTGTTGAATAACCCATTTCAAGAACAATGTTTGCGGTCAGGGTACGAAGTCCGTCCGTAACGCTGTGCGGAATCTGAACCTGATTGCCTGCAATGAGTACAACTGCCATTGTTTCGCCCAACGCTCTGCCTATGCCGAGAACAACTCCTGCAAGAACGCCTGATTTTGATGCCGGAAGAATTGTCTTGAACACACTTCTTTCCTTTGTAGCACCGAGTGCCAGAGCACCTTCGTAGTAGCTTTCGGGAACTGCCTTGATTGCCGACTCCGACACACCGATGATTGTCGGAAGAATCATAACTCCAAGTACGATTGACGCTGCAAGCCAGCTTGAACCGTTACCGCCGAAGTTATCACGGATGAACGGTACAACTACCATAAGTCCGAAGAAGCCGTAAACAATTGACGGGATGCCTGCCAAAAGCTCTGTTGCCGGTTTAAGCACCTTGTAAAGCGGTGCAGGACAAAATCTTGCAAGAAATACTGCTGTGAGAATTCCTATCGGAACACCGATTATGATTGCTCCCGCAGTAACATATATGCTTGCGATAATCATATCAAAAATTCCATATGATGCAGGCACATTCGTAGGCGCCCATTTCTGTCCGCCTACGAAATCAAAGAAGCCTATTTCTGCCATTGCAGGAACACCGTTACAGAATAAGAATATACAGATTATGACAACCGCCGCTATACTTGTTACAGCTGTGAGGAAGAAAACTCCCTGCATTGCCTTTTCACGAAATCTGTTTAATCTCATTTAATTATGTCACTCCAAACAGTTGTTTCACCTGTGTAAATTGATTTTACCTGATCAAGTGTGAGGTCATCACATGTGTTTGCATTGTTTACGATTACTGCGATACCGTCTTTTGCGATTGTTTCAACCTTGAGTGCGCTCTTTTCCTCATCCTTAAGGTCACGGGACGCCATACCGATATCACATGTGCCGCCCATAGCTGACTGCATACCTGCCGATGAGTCGGATGTCTGGATTTCAACCTTAGCGTTTGTGTTTACCTTCTGATAAGCCTCGGCAAGCTTTTCCATTACAGGTGATACCGAAGATGAACCTGCTACGCTGATTTTGCCTGACGGCTTCTTACCGCTGTATGCGGCATTTTCCGAAACTGTTACATAACCGTTGTCCGAAACAATCTTCTGACCGTCTGAGCTCATTATGTAATCAACAAAATCCTGAGCAACATCGCTGAGTTCGCCCTTGTAAGCAATGTTAAACGGACGGCTTACTGCATAGTCGCCTGACTTTACATTATCGGCTGTTGCCTCAACACCGCCGATTTTAAGAGCCTTTACCGTATCGTTGAGTGAACCGAGTGAAATATAACCGATTGCCGCCTCGTTATCCTTAACATTTGTGATAACAGCCTCTGTGCTGTTGATTGTTACAGCCGAAGTAGTTGTGTTGTCTGTCTTGTTGTCGCCGTCCTTAACAAGAACGCCTGTAAGCTCTGTGAATGCGTCTCTTGTGCCTGAGCCTTCTTCTCTTGTTACAACAGAGATTGTTTTTGATGCGTCAAACTTTGCGGCATCCGAACCTGCGTTGGATGAACCGTTTGATGAAGAGCCTGCACCGCCGCAGCCTGCAAATGCAGAAACTGCAAGAACACCGAATAATGCTGTTGCCGTAATTTTTTTAGTCATAGATTTCATTTGAATTTTCTCCTTAAATTCATATCATTTGTGTACCTCTTTTGTACAACATCAGTCTATGACTGTTTTGTAAAATACGCTGTTTGTCAATTGTAAAAAGAGTGTAAATAAAAATATAGGTTTTGTATGCCAAAATAAATTTTTTACAAATTTGCGTGACAAAGCCTTTTATTTGTGGTACAATATTACAGAAGTGTGCAGTATGTAAAATAATTCCTGCAAAATTTCAAAATCAACTTACATAAGATTTACAGAGAAATATTATTCCAAGGAGGTCATTTTAGTGGCTGAAAACAAAATCCCATACAAAATATACCTTGACGAAAGCGAAATCCCGACAAAATGGTACAATGTTCGTGCAGATATGAAAAACAAGCCTGCACCGCTTTTTAAACCCTGCAACACTCAAGCCTATGACACACGCAGACCTTGCTCCCGTGTTCTGTGATGAGCTTATTGACCAGGAGCTTGACGATACAGACGCATACATTGACATTCCGGAAGAAATTCAGAACTTCTATAAAATGTACCGTCCATCTCCGCTTATAAGAGCATATTTTCTTGAAAAGGCTCTTGACACTCCCGCAAAGATTTACTACAAATTCGAGGGCAACAACACAAGCGGAAGCCACAAGCTCAACAGCGCAATTGCTCAGGCTTACTACGCTAAAAAGCAGGGACTTAAAGGTGTTACAACCGAAACAGGCGCAGGTCAGTGGGGCACTGCTCTTTCAATGGCTTGTTCATATTTCGGCCTTGACTGCAAGGTATTTATGGTAAAGGTTTCATACGAGCAAAAGCCTTTCAGAAGAGAGGTTATGAGAACCTACGGTGCAAGCGTTACTCCGTCACCGTCAACAACAACGGAAGTCGGCAGAAAGATTCTTGAGGCTCACCCCGGTACAACAGGAAGCCTTGGCTGTGCTATTTCTGAGGCTGTTGAGGTTGCAACTCATACAGACGGCTACCGTTATGTACTCGGAAGTGTGCTTAATCAGGTACTTCTTCATCAGTCCGTTATCGGTCTTGAAGCAAAAGCCGCTCTCGAAAAGTACGATGTAAAGCCTGACATTATCATCGGCTGTGCAGGCGGCGGTTCAAACCTCGGCGGTCTTATCTCTCCGTTTATGGGTGAAAAGCTCCGTGGCGAAAATGACTACAAATTTATCGCTGTTGAGCCGGCATCATGCCCAAGCCTTACAAGAGGTAAGTTTGCATATGACTTCTGCGACACAGGTATGATTTGTCCTCTCGCAAAGATGTACACACTCGGCAGCGGATTTATTCCGTCAGCCAACCACGCAGGCGGACTTCGTTTCCACGGTATGAGTTCAACACTTTCTCAGCTTTACCATGACGGTCTTAACCAGTTGAGCGCAAGGCAGCAGGAGCAGTTTCGTATTCTCCCTTTCACGCAATCAGGTATGACGAGGTTGCAAAGAAACAGGCGAAGAAAAGACAATTCTCTTCGGTCTTACAGGTACAGGCTACTTTGATATGGTTGCTTATCAGAAGTATAATGACGGCGAAATGAGTGACTACATTCCGACAGATGCCGACCTCCAGCAGGGCTTTGACGGCTTGCCAAAGGTTGACTAATGCGAGTGTCTCGCACCCGGTTCGTGAAGACAGTTTCATTTTTCTAAAACTTATTATGCCCGAGCATTACTCGGCACGCACATAACTTTTCAGAATGCGAGTGCATTTTTAGAATTACATAAAAAAGGTCAGCAATGCTGACCCTTTTTAACTGTATTATTTCGGTAACTGTATCTCATTTATACAGTTTGTTTTCATCATAAATTTTCTGTCATTACTTGGCGGGCGTCCAATGAACGCCCTACTAATATCGGTTTTTATTACAGTTTGTTTTCATCAAACTGTCTTCCCGACATTAATTTTCGGGCATTTTACAAACTGTCTTCCCGACATTAATTTTCCATTTTCAATTTTCAATTTTACATTTAATTAAAACTGTCTACACGAACTGGGAACGGCGGCTCGCCGTGCGGGCGGATATTGTCCGCCCATACGGTTCTAAAAGAAAAATTACAAAAACAAAAAACGGTTGGATTACTTTTTTCGTAAATCCAACCGTTAATTTTTTTATTTGGTAATCTAAAATCCGAACTTATTCTCTGCCGGCACGAACGCTTGCGGAGGCATATACACAAAACCGAGAAGAATATCGGTTGCTATGTCGAACACTTCAATCACAAAAACGACCTGTCCGTTGACAACATTAAATATGATGTTAAGCACTCCGATAAGCACAAGCACTACTGCGAGTTTGCCCGAAGTTTTCAACATTTTTTGCATATCCGGCGGTGATGTCTTTTTTGAAACGGCTCTCAGTCCCATTGAACCTACTGCGAGCTTCAGCACCATTGAAACGGTGACAGTCACGATTAGCAGATAGTCGAATACCGATGCCGATCCGCCGTCAAATGACGGGATAATCGTATTAACCAGCTTGTATGCAACCAAAATTCCCGAAAATATAACTCCGAGAAACATTACAACTGCCGTTACTTTGATTTTTTCTTTCATAAGACACACCCCCGTGAAGGTTTAAGTTATCAGCCGATAAGCTCCTTGATTTTTGACTCTGCAAGAGCAGGATCTGCCTTACCTCTGCTGTTCTTCATAACATTTCCGACAAGCGACTTAATCGCCTTTTCCTTGCCGTTCTTATAGTCCTCAACAGCCTTTGGATTGCTCTCAACAGCCTGCTTGCACAAATCGTTGAGTGCGTTTTCGTCAAGACCGCCCATATCGCTTTCGCTGATAAATTCAAGAGCACCCTTGCCGCTGTCAAGCATTTTTTCAAGTGTTGCCTTCGCAAGGTTGTTGCGGATTTTACCGCTGTCAAGAAGTTTTACAAGCTCGTTAAGCTGTTCGGGAGTAACCGCAACATCAAAGATTTCCTTGTCAGCCTCAGTTTCTGTTCTGCGGAAAATCTGACCGATAATGAAGTTTGAAACTGTCTTTGGTGACTTAACGCCCTCGCAAGCCTTGTCAAAATACTCGCTGATTTTGCGGTACTTTGTAAGAAGCTGTGCATCCTTTTCGGGAATTGCAAGTTCGTCAATATATCTTCTGCACTTGTCGGCAGGAAGCTCAGGCATTGCAGCCTTGATTTCTTCAACAACATCTTTCGGAACATGGATAGTAACAAGGTCGGGATCACGGAAATAACGGTAATCGTGAGCGTCCTCTTTACTTCTCATTGAAGATGTCGTGTTGGTTGCGTCATCATAACGGAGAGTTTCCTGAACAACACTTCCGCCGTTTTCAATAAGGTCAACCTGTCTTTCAAACTCATACTCCATAGCCTTTGCTATGTTGTTAATTGAGTTCATATTTTTAATTTCGGTTCTTGTACCAAGCTTTTCGCTGCCCTTTGGACGAACCGAAATGTTTACATCGCAACGCATTGATCCTTCCTGCATCTTACAGTCGGAAATTCCGATGTAACGCATAACCTGCTGAAGCTTTTCAACATACTCTCTTGCCTCGTCAATTGAACGAATGTCAGGCTCTGAAACGATTTCGATAAGAGGAACACCGCCACGATTATAGTCAACATATGTGTCGCCGTGCTGATGAATGAGCTTTCCTGCATCCTCTTCGATGTGAATGTGGTGCAAACGGATTTTTCTGCCGTTTGAAAGCTCAACATAACCGCCTATAATAAGCGGAGCATAAAGCTGGCTGATCTGATAAGCCTTTGAAAGGTCGGGATAGCAGTAGTTCTTTCTGTCCATTTTTGAAATCTCTGCGATTTCACCGTGAACTGCAAGACCTGCACGGATTGCATAGCGAACTACCTCACGGTTAAGCTTTGGAAGTGTTCCCGGCAGACCGATACACACGGGACAGCAATGACTGTTTGGCGCACCGCCGAATTTTGTAGTACAGCCACAGAAGATTTTTGTCTTTGTGGCAAGCTCAATATGGGTTTCAAAACCCGCAACTAATTCGTAACTCACAGCTTAACACCCCACTTTGTATCCTTAAAGTTTTCAGCAGCAGCCTGCTGATATTTGTATGCCGCATTAAGAATTTCAGCCTCGCCAAAGCTCTTGCCGATAAGCTGCATACCAATCGGCATACCCTTTGCGTTGAATCCGCACGGAACCGAAACACCCGGCAGACCTGCAATATTGACAGGTACAGTGCAGATATCCGTAAGATAGGTTTCAATCGGATCGCTTACAGCGTGTCCCTTTTCAAATGCTGTCATAGGAACTGTCGGAGCAAGGATTACATCGCACTTTTCAAATGCGTTGTTGAATGCCTTAACGATAGTTCCGCGAAGATTCTGAGCCTTTTTGTAATAAGCGTCATAGTAACCTGCGGAAAGCACATAAGTACCGAGGAGGATTCTGCGTTTAACCTCTTCGCCGAATCCCTCTGAACGGGTACGGCAAACCATATCGTGAGTGCCGTTGTAATGCTCGGTTTTGTAACCGAAACGGATACCGTCATATCTGCCGAGGTTTGAAGATGCCTCGGCACAGGCGATGATATAGTAAACAGGAAGGGCAAATTTGAGTTCGGGCAGGTCAAAGTAAACAATCTCTGCGCCCATTGACTTGTAGATATCGGCAGCCTTTAAGACAGCCTCTTTTACATCGTCACGGACACCCTCAAGATATTCCTTTGCAATACCGATTTTCATACCCTTGATGTCATTGTTGAGTTTTGAATAAGTGTCACCGACAAAGCCCTTTGAGGTTGAATCTTTTTCATCTCTCTTTGAAATTGCATCAAAAACAATTGCAGCGTCCTCAACAGACTTTGTAATCGGTCCAATCTGGTCAAGTGAACTTGCGTATGCGATAAGTCCGTAACGGGAAACCGCACCGTAAGTAGGTTTAAGACCTACAATACCGCAGAATGATGCCGGCTGACGGATTGATCCGCCTGTATCAGAGCCAAGACCGTAAGCGGCAATGTTTGCGCCTACCGCACTTGCAACACCGCCTGATGAACCGCCTGAAACATAGTTTGAATCAAACGGATTCATTGCACCGCCAAAGTATGATGTTTCGCATGAAGAGCCCATTGCGAACTCGTCCATATTCGTCTTGCCGAGCATAACTGCGTTTTCGCCTGCAAGAGTTTCCCAAACGGTTGCGTTATAAATCGGCTTATAGCCTGTGAGAATTTTTGAACAACAGGTTGTTTCAATTCCCTTTGTTGAAATATTGTCCTTGAGCGTCATCGGAACACCCTCGAGCATACCGATTTCCTCGCCGGAGGCAATTTTTCTGTCAACAGCCTCGGCAGTTTTCAGAGCCTCCTCGCCTGTTACGTTAACATATGCGTTAAGCTCGCCGTCAGCCTTTTCGATTTCGTCAAGATAGCTTTTTGTAAGCTCGGTACATGAACACTCTTTTGACACAAGCATTTCATGAATTTTTTCAATAGAACCCATTTTTACACCGCCTTACTCTCTGTTTCTTACAAGGAAGTGATCCTCTGCCTGCTCGGGAGCATTTGAAAGAATTTCCTTTGTATCGTAGGACTCAACAACCTCATCCTCACGAAAAACATTTGACAGATTGTTAATATCGTCAAACTCCTCGCCGTCTGTCGGAGCGTTATTGATTGTGTCGGCAAAATCTATGATTTCCTGCATTGACTTTGTAAGGCCGTCAAGCTCCTCTTCGGGAACAAAAAGCTTTGAAAGCAACGCAATGTTTTCAACATCTTCTCTTGTTACCATAAAAACCGTCCTTTTTAAAGAAAATAGGGCAAGTCATATAATATATAACTCGCCCTTTGAGTTTGAATATATGACTGCAAATGCAGTTTTTATCTTAATTTAATATGAACCTCACGGAGCTGCTGTTCTGTTACCTCACCCGGTGAACCGAGGAGAAGATCCTGAGCATTGGAGTTCATCGGGAATGCAATAACTTCTCTGATGTTCTCTTCCTCTGTAAGGAGCATAATCATACGGTCAACACCCGGAGCCATACCTGCGTGCGGCGGAGCACCGTACTGGAACGCATTGTAGAGTGCAGAGAACTTAGCCTTGAGGTCATCCTCGCTGTAGCCGGCAAGCTCGAACGCTTTCTTCATAATTTCAATATCGTGGTTACGAACAGCGCCTGATGAAAGCTCTACGCCGTTGCAGACTAAATCATACTGGTAAGCAAGAACCTCTTCGGGATCCTTGTTAAGAAGGCTGTCAAGACCGCCCTGCGGCATTGAGAAAGGATTGTGTGTGAAGATAATTTTATTTGTTTCTTCATCTCTCTCAAACATCGGGAAGTCAACGATAAAGCACATTTCAAAACGGCTTGTATCGATAAGGTCAAGACGCTTTGCAACCTCTGTTCTGATCTGACCCGCAAGCTTTGGAGCTTCCTGAGCAGTATCGGCGATAAAGTAGATTACATCGCCTGCTTTTGAACCGTTACGGCTGATAAGTTCCTCACGGTCGCCCTCTTTAAGGAACTTGTCAATCGGACCGTCAAATGTGAGGTCATCTCTAACCTTAACATAGCCAAGGCCCTTCATGCCGATTGAAAGAGCGAACTCCTCCATCTTCTTGAACCATTTCTTTGACTGACCTGCGGCGTTCGGAACATTGATTGAACGAACTGTCTTTTGCGGAACGGAGCAAAGTCTGTTTCCTCAAACATATCGCTGATTTCAACAATTACGAGCGGATTGCGGAGGTCAGGCTTGTCTGTACCGTACTTGAGCATACTCTCTGCATACGGAATACGGGCAAACGGAGGCTTTGAAACCTCTTTATTTGAAAACTTCTTGAATGTTTCGTAAAGAACCTCTTCAGCAACAGCAAAAACATCTTCCTGTGTTGCAAAAGCCATTTCAAAATCAAGCTGATAGAACTCACCCGGTGAACGGTCTGCACGGGCGTCCTCATCACGGAAGCAAGGCGCAATCTGGAAATACCTGTCAAAACCTGACACCATAAGGAGCTGTTTAAAAATCTGAGGAGCCTGTGGGAGAGCATAGAATCTGCCCTTGTGCTTTCTGCTCGGGATAAGGTAGTCACGAGCGCCCTCCGGAGATGAAGTTGAAAGGATAGGAGTCTGAATCTCCATAAAGCCCATTTCGTTCATCTTGTTGCGCAGAAATGTGATAATCTGCGAACGAATCATAATATTATTGTGAACCTTCGGGTTACGGAGGTCAAGAAAACGATATTTAAGTCTTACTTCTTCATTGGTATTTGTAGAGGTTGCAACCTCAAACGGAAGAACATTCTTACACTTACCGAGAACCTTGATGTCCTCCGTATGAACTTCAACGAAACCTGTTGCAATCTTCTTGTTGATTGTTTCTTCGTCACGCTTAACAACAGTACCGCTGAGAGTTACTGTACATTCCTTGTTGATATCCTTAAGAAGTTCATCGTTGTGAACAACAACCTGAAGCACACCGTACTGATCACGGATATCGAGGAACATTACACCGCCGTGGTCACGGATATTTTCAACCCAGCCCGCAACTCTGACCTGCTGTCCGATATTTTCTTCTCTTAACTCACCGCAGGTGACTGTGCGGTATTCATTAGCTTTTATCATTACTGTAACTATCCTTTCACAGATATTTTGCCTGTCAGCCTATTTATTTAGCCTATTCTTCTGTATTATAACACAATTGCTGTATTCAATCAATATTTTACAAAAGATTTTTTAAGCATACGGCAAAATATTCCGTTATTCAACGCTTTTAAGGCTTTCAACCATATTAACGGCTTTAATCTTAAAGCTCATAACCGCATTTACAAGAATTGAAAACAGGAATGTCAGCCCTGCCGCATAGAGGTATGAAGTGAAATAAATATCTCTTCCGAACATAACGTTGTCAACCTCAACCGTCTGAATGATAAAGCCCGTCAAAAGATTTCCGAGGAACAGACCTACGAAAATTCCGAGGATAGTCAAAATTATGTTCTCTTTGTAAATGAAGGATGAGGTTTCACGGTTGTAGAATCCGAGAACCTTAAAGGTTGCAATTTCACGGACACGCTCGGCAATGTTGATATTTGTAAGGTTGTAGAGTACAACAAAGGCAAGTGCCGCTGCGCAGATTATCATAACCGTAACAACCATATCAAGCGAGTTGAGCATATTTCTAAATTCGTTCAAGCTTGATGCAATGTAGCTTACCGCCGCAATTTTATCATCTGATAAAACCTGTGAGCCGAATTCGTTACAGGCGGAATCCGAGGTATCTTTGAGTGCGACATCAGCCATATTATAGGTACAGTCACTGCCGAACAAGCTCTTATAGGCGGTTGGCGTCATATAAACAAAATTGTAAATGTACTGTTCAAAAATTCCGCTGACCTTGACCTCTGCCTTTTTGCCGTCAACATTCAGTGTGATTTTGTCTCCTGTTTTTATTCCAAGCTCACTGCACATTTTTTCACTGAGCATTACTCCGCTGTCCGAAAGCTTGAGTTCTTCTTTGCCCTTTCTTGTATGCAGAGAAACAATTTCGTCAAACTTTTCGGGATTCTGCGGTACAACAAGATTTGTGTCGCTGTCCTTAACCTTACTGCCGTGTGTTACCGTACATTCCTGCTGTGAAACAAGCATTGAGTGTTTGACATTGCTGTTTTTATCAAGTGTATCTGTCAAAAACGAAAGATTGTCGGCACTTCCGCTGTCTTTAGGAACAACAACGGCGTCGTATTTATAGATTGTTTCAAACTGATCGTGTGTCATCGGTTCAAAGCTGTTGAGCAAACCGAATGCGGCAACAATCAGAGCCGTACAGCCTGCCACACCGATAACAGTCATACAAAGTCTTACCTTGTATCTGAACAGATTTCTTGCGGTCAGCTTTGAGTTAAAGCTCATATGTGACCACAACGGTTTTATGCGTTCAAGCAAAATTCTCTTGCCCGCCTTTGGTGCTTTCGGCCGCATAACAGCCGCAGGCTTTTCATGCAGAGATTTAGCACACACTACAATCGACACAACAACCGTGCAGACAACTGCGGCAACAATTCCGAAAATTATGCTTGTATAGTCGGGTATCAGCGTTATATCGCCGATGTAGTACATAATTTTGTAAGCATCATAAATTACAAACGGCAAAGTGAAAATGCCGATTAAAATACCGACTACACTTCCGATAACAGCCGCAAGCAACGAGTAGATTACAAACTTCATTACAATGCTTGTGTTGCTGTAACCGAGTGCTTTCAGCGTTCCGATTTCGGTACGCTTTTCCTCAATAAGTCTTGTCATTGTGGTTACGCAGACAAGCACCGCTACGAGCAGGAAAAATACGGGGAATACCGTTGCAACAGCCCCGAGTCTGTCTGCATTTGACGAAAATGTTGAGTAACCCGGGTTGTCGCTTCTGTCGAAGACATACCACTCTGGTTCTGTAAGAGAATTGATTTCTTCCTCTGCATCTTTGATTTTATCCTCTGCCTTTTTGAATTCTTCAGCGGCTTTTTTAACACCGTCATCGTATTCTGTCTGTGCATCGGAGAGTTTTTTCTCGCCGTTTTTCTTTTCCTCGGCAAGCTTTGCAACACCGCTGTCATACTCGCTCTGAGCGTCATTCAGCTTGCTTTCTGCCGAATCAAGCTGTGCCTGACCGTCTGCCGACTGTTGTGCAAGTTCTGCTTTTGCGGCATCAAGCTGTGTTCTTCCGCTTGAAATCTGTGAATATGCGTAGTCAAGCTGAGCCTGTCCCTCACTCTTTTTCTGTTCAAAAAGTGCCTTGCTTTCAGAAAGTCGGCTTTCGCTTTCTTCAAGCTGAGCCTTTGCGGAATCGTATGTTGCGTTGAGTTCGTCAAGCTTCTGCTGAGCCTGTTCAAGCTGTGCGTTCAAAACAGCAAGCGTTTCTTCATCGGTTGTCTGACTGATTTGATACTGCAAAGCCGAAACAGCTTCCTCAGCCTGACTTATTCCTGCCAAAAGCTGTGGTTCCTGTTCGGTTTGAAATGTATTCTTTGCCGACTGCAACTGATATTCCGCATTTTCTATTTCAGCCTGTGATTTTGAAATTTCTTTATCAAATTCTGCTTTTGAAGAATTATATTGTTTTTCGGCAGAATTAAGCTGACTTTCCTTTTCGGCAATCTGAGCCTGTGCGTCGGCAATTTTTGTGTTATATTCGTTGCGTGAATTTTCAAGCTGTGTCTTGCCGTCCTCAATCTGCTGTTTTGCCGAATCAAGTTTTTTCTGTGCGTCATCGGTCTTGGTTTTCAGCTCTTTTTTGCCGTCATCAATCGCCGTCTTTGCATCGGCAAGCTTCTTTTCGGTTTTTTCTTTATTGTCCGAATACTCCTGTTTTGCATCTGCAAGGTCGCTCTTAGCCTTGTCGATAACCTCAACCGTAAAGCTGTTGCTCCTGTCCTCTCCCACCTTTTCAAAATCGGCGGCTTTATTCTCTATGGCATTATCATAATCGTCCGTGTATGCCAAGAATTTATCCGAAATATCGGTTTTTACATAAAGCTCCGTGTAGCGTTCAAAGGCGAAATCTTCGGGGCAAATGTAGAAATAATCCGAGATTTTTCCGTTGCCGACCGTCGTAGTTCCTCGCTGATATGCTATGTAAAGAGGTGACTGCACAAGACCTACCACCGTGTATTCAAGGGTTTTAAGTTCGGTTGAAGTATCTGTATCGCCCGTCTGTTTTGCAAATCTGATTTTGTCACCGATTTTATAACCCTCTGCCGTGAACGAGGTTGAATCGGCTGCAATTTCACCCGACTTTTCGGGAAGTCTGCCTTCCGTCAAAACAAGCTTGTTCTGAACGGAATTATCACCGTATTTTTCGGGAAGCGCAATGACTCTCATAGTCCTGCCGCCGCTGTCGGCATCGGTCTGAACATCGCAGAAATATGACGGCATAACAGAGGTTACTCCGTCCGTATTTTTTACCGCCTTTATGTCGTCCTCATCAAATCCGACCGTTGACACAAGTCGGTAATCCATAAGCTCCTGCTCGTCCGTGTAGGTTCTTGCAAGATTGTACATTGACGGAACCGTTGCCTTTATTCCGGCAAAAAATCCCACTCCGAGGGCGATAATCGCCATAATTGAGATGAATCTTGCTTTTGTATTTTTTATTTCTCTGAATGTGTTTTTTATCAAGGATTTAGTCATTGTGACACCTCCTTTTCATTTTTTACCACTCAATTTCTTCAACATTTTTCGGATTTTCATTGTAAATATCTTCAACAATTTTTCCGCTTTTCATTCTTATAATGTGATCCGCCATCGGTGTTATTGCTCCGTTGTGAGTGATGAGAACAACGGTCATTTTGTCTTTACGGCAGGTTTCCTGCAACAATTTCAGAATCTGTCTGCCTGTGTTGTAGTCAAGCGCACCTGTCGGTTCGTCACAAAGCAAAAGCTTCGGTCTTTTGGCAAGTGCTCTTGCGATTGAAACTCTCTGCTGTTCACCGCCCGAAAGCTGTGCAGGGAAATTGTTTGCCCTTTCAAGCAAGCCCACGCTGTCAAGAGCAGTTTCGCTGTCAAGAGGATTACTGCAAATCTGAGCGGCAAGCTCAACATTTTCCTTTGCCGTTAGGTTATGAACAAGGTTGTAAAACTGGAACACAAAGCCTATGTCGTGCCGTCTGTACTCAATAAGCTGTTTGTCCTTAAATTTGCTTATATCCTTTCCGCCGACAATGATTTCGCCCTCGGAACAGCTGTCCATTCCGCCGAGAATATTCAGAACGGTTGTTTTGCCTGCACCGGACGCACCGACTACAATTGCAAACTCGCCCTCCTCAACCTTGAACGAAATGCCGTCAACCGCATTGATGACAATCTCACCCGTTTTGTATCTTTTGTAAACATTATTAAATTCTACAAGGCTCATAAAATCACCCTTTTCATATGTTTCTTACAGAAAAAATCACTGTGCTTTGCATACTAATTATACCAAATTAATGCCGCAATATCAACAGAAATCTTACCGTATTCGTCATCTGTATGTACAATATTTTGAAATTATACATATAAAAACAGCAGAGGTCACACTAAACCTCCGCTGCAAAAAATTATTATTCATATGTATGGTCACAGACCTCGTTGATTTTATCACGGAGCTTTAAGAAATCGTCAAAAGCATCGGGCTTTCTGCGTGGATCACGCAAAATTGCCGCAGGATGAAGCATTGCCATCATAAGCACACCGTTTTTCTCAATCCACTGACCGTGTTCCTTTGTGATTTTGATATCCGATTTAATAAGCCTTGCCGCCGCAATTCTGCCGAGACAGACAATAATTTTCGGTTTGATCATTCTCACCTGTGTTCTGAGCCACTCAATGCACATTTCCTGTTCTTCGGGCTTTGGATCACGGTTCTTCGGCGGACGGCACTTTACCATATTGGCAATGTAAATATTCTTGTTTCTGTCAAGGTCAACAGCCGCAAGCATTTTGTCAAGCAGTTTGCCTGCTCTGCCAACAAACGGTTCGCCTTGAAGATCCTCGTTTTCGCCAGGACCTTCACCGATGAACATAACCTCTGCATTTTCGTTGCCGACGCCCACAACAACATTTGTGCGAGTTTCGCAGAGTTCACACCTGTGACAGTTTTCACAAGCCGATTTTAATTCTTCCCAGGTATTATACATAATTTTCTCTCCCAAAATAAAGATTTAAATTTATCAAAAATGTTGAAATTCCAAGAATAAAGTAGTAAAATAAACACGAAGCCGTACGGCGAATTCTAATTGAATGGTGGTACACAAAATGAAAGTAATGGTTGAAACATCAGCGCATCATGTTCATGTTACCAAAGAAACTCTTGAGGCTCTCTTTGGCAAGGGCGCAACTCTTACAAACAAAAAGAATCTTTCACAGCCCGGACAGTTTGCCTGTGTTGAAAAGGTAACTGTTGTAGGTCCGAAAAGTGAAATGAAAATGTCAATTCTCGGTCCCGAAAGAAGTGCAGATCAGGTCGAAATCTCTCTTACAGACGCTCGTAAGCTCGGCATTGCCGCTCCTGTCAGAGAATCAGGCGATATTGCAGGCACACCCGGCTGCAAGCTTGTCGGTCCCGAGGGCGAAGTTGAAATCGAATGCGGTGTAATTGCCGCTAAAAGACACATTCACCTTGATCCGAAAACTGCCGAGGAGTTTGGTCTTAAAGACAAACAGCTCGTTTCGGTTAAGGTTGGCGAAAATACAGGCAGAGCAACAACATTCGGTGATGTTGTAATCAGAGTAAACGCAAACTACGCTCCTGCAATGCACATTGATACAGACGAATCAAATGCCGCAGGTCTTGGCGGTACGGTTGACGGCGAAATCATCGCATAATTTCGATTTAAACCAAATCACATTTTTGGGACAGTCTTAAAGGCTGTCCTTTTGTTTTGCCCCAAATCATAAAATTTCCTTTTTCAAAAGGAAATCGGTTTGCATATCGTCACCGATGACAAATGTGTGATGTGAAAATTTTTCATATCCTTTTGATTTGTAGAATTTCTTTGCAGGCTCGTTATGTTCCCATACACCAAGCCATATTGTTGAAAGTTTTTTCTCACTTGCAAAATTCTCCGCAATCTGCATAAAGGCTGAGCCTATGCCCTGTCCTTTGGCACTTTTCAGAATATAGATGCGTTGAATTTCAAGCGCATTGTCAAGGCATTTTTCAGTCTGCGCATTGCCGATATTCAGTTTTAAATATCCGAGAGGAGTACCGCTTTTGTACGCTATAAAGGTTACACTTTCGGAGTTTGCAAGTTCTGCTGACAGCTTTTTCCGCTGAATAGGTTTCTGCAAGAGATTTTGCATATCCTCCTCATCGGTTGAATCGGCGAAAGTTTCGTAAAAAGTTGTTCTGCAAAAGATATTGTAGGTCCGTCAGCATATCAATAGTGCATATTTTTATATCAATTTTGCTGTTCATATTATCAAAGTCTGCTCAAAA
>VOFB01004071.1_pt1 | contig 54650 bp, 63 predicted proteins | sample 5384141 | NCBI WGS metagenome assembly VOFB01 (sample SAMN12384721, study PRJNA508395) | human gut metagenome | isolation source: healthy gut A | host: Homo sapiens
TTTTGCGGATGTCTTTAACTTTTTTCTGTATGATGGAGAACAAAAGATAAAGCCGGAGAATCTTACGGAGAAGGATGTTACGGAGTTGATTACGTTGTCGGCAGCAACTGGAGAACGTGGATCGTCTCGAGAAGTGGACATTAGTACAGAAGGTTCTCAAATGAAGAAGCGTACCAAGAAGAAAACGCGCGACAGTAATTTGGCGCAGAAACATCGTGATCTGCTAAAGTTTGCAGCAATGATGCAGGACTCTCACGCAAACTGTGTGATATTGGGGGTTGAGAATCAGATGGAGGTGCATTATGCAATGCCGGTGCGTAACATGGTTTATGATGCGCTGCAGTATGATAAACAGGTTGCGATGATCGCAGCAGCTAATCGAAGGAATAAGAGGTTTTCCAGTGGAACCATGCGAAATAACGGAGAGTTTTTGTCGGGATTTTTAAGGACAGATAAGATACTTCCTGTTATTACGTTGACATTATATTTCGGGACAGAACCATGGGATGGACCGCTTTCATTGCGGGAAATGTACGACATTAATGACAGTAAATTACTTGACTTCGTTCCTGACTACAGAGTACAATTAATTCAACCAATGACACTATCAGAAGATGATTTTGAGAAGTTTCACACAAGTTTGCGGGAGGTGCTGCAGACGATAAAGTATTCTGTGGACGCTCAGAAGCTAACAGAATATATAACACAAAATGAACGGATGCATCGTCTTGATCTGCCGGCAGCTAATGTGATCAATACGGTTGCAGGGATAGGATTGGAAATTAAGCAAGACAGGGGAAAGTGGATATGTGTAAAGCGATTGAGGATCTAAAGGCGGAGAGCAGAGCGGAAGGCCGTGAGGAAGGACGTGTAGAGGGTCGTGAGGAGGGTCGCGAGGAAGGTCATACAAAAGGCCGTGCGGAAACTATAGAGCAGACGGTAGCCATGCTGAGAAATATGAAGATACCGAAAGAAACGATATTATCAGAATTGCAGAGAACATTTTCGCTTAGTGAGGAGGAAGCTAACAGAATATATAACACAAAATGAACGGATGCATCGTCTTGATCTGCCGGCAGCTAATGTGATCAATACGGTTGCAGGGATAGGATTGGAAATTAAGCAAGACAGGGGGAAAGTGGATATGTGTAAAGCGATTGAGGATCTAAAGGCGGAGAGCAGAGCGGAAGGCCGTGAGGAGGGTCGCGAGGAAGGCCGTGAGGAAGGTCATACAAAAGGCCGTGCGGAAACTATAGAGCAGACGGTAGCTATGTTGAGAAATATGAAGATACCGAAAGAAACGATATTATCAGAATTGCAGAGAACATTTTCGCTTAGTGAGGAGGAAGCTGACAGAATATATAACGCAAAATGAACAGATACATCGTCTTGATCTGGCCAGATAAGAGTGCATCATCTTGATCTGTCTAGATTTGACAAGTTTTATGTTATATGATAACCTTAATATAGATTTTGTCGTGAGGCAGAAGAAGGGGCATACCACCATCGGTATGGCTTTTTTCTTATGCCTTTTTTTTTTAAGGATAAGGATGCAGGATGATGCGACTTCCCTTGGTTGGCGTAAACCTTATGACAAAATAACATAGCATAAGAAAGATGAGGTATACAGATGACAGGCGATATTTTAAAAGACAGTGCAGAGATTTTTGCAAATATTCAGGAAAAAGCACCAGTGGTGCATAATATTTCAAATTATATTACGGCAACAGATTGTGCCAATATGACATTGGCGTGTGGAGGATCCCCAACGATGGCAGATGATCCGGATGAGGTTGAGGAGATTGCAGCGGCATGTTCAGGCAGTGTTATTAATATGGGAAATACAGCGGGACATTATCAAGAGAGTATGTTGCGCACAGGTATGGTTAATAACAAGGTAGATCATCCGTTGGTGTTTGATCCGGTTGGAGCAGGAGCGGCTGCACATAGAAATGCAGTGTTGGAAAATTTATTGGATAAAGTTCATTTTTCAGTAATTCGTGGAAATATTTCGGAGGTGAAATTTGTCGGAGATAAAAGTTCTAAGGCAAATGGGGTAGATGCAGCATCGGAAGATCTTGCATCGGAAGATACAATTGATGGAATTGCTAAGTATGCGAAGAAATTGAGCGAACGATTGAATACTGTAATTGCCATTAGTGGCCCGATCGATGTGGTGGCGGATGCAAATAAGGCATATCTTATTCGAAATGGGCATCCAATGATGTCACGAGTAACGGGTACGGGATGTATGTTATCCAGTGCAGTGGGAGTATTTGCGGCTGCCAATCCCGATAACTTGCTGGAAGCGACGGCAGTTTGCATTAGTGCATACGGATATGCAGGAGAGCTTGCTTATGAAAAGGTGCAGAGCACGAATGGTGGTACGGGATCTTTCCGTATGTTTTTGATGGACGCAATGAGCAATATGGATAATGAAACCTTTTTGCAGGGTGCCAAAATTGAGGAAGTGTAAGAAAGAGCGTAGCGAATTCGTAGAAAGAATGGAGGCTAAAATGAAAGCGGAAGATTTGATGGTGTACGCAATTACGGACAGATATTGGCTGAATGGGGCTAAGCTGGCCGATCAGGTGGAAGATGTATTGAAAAATGGAGCAACTTTTTGCAGTTGCGCGAGAAATCATTCACACATGAGGAGATGGTGGCAGAGGCAAAGGAAATTAAAGCTATTGCAGCCAAATATCAAGTGCCTTTTGTCATTAACGATGATATTTATGCAGCAAAAGAGATTGATGCAGATGGTGTTCATATTGGACAAAGCGACATGGAGTATCGCAAGGCGCGTGAAATTTTGGGAGAGGATAAGATTATTGGTCTGTCGGCAGGAAATTTACAGGAAGCGATAGACGCTGAGAAGATGGGAGCAGATTATATCGGTGTTGGAGCGGTATTCCATACGGATACCAAAAAGGACACGACGGCGATGAGTTTTGAGGAGTTAAAAGAAATCACAGACACCGTGTCAATTCCGGTGGTTGCCATCGGTGGAATCAGTGCAGACAATTTGATGCAGCTTGCCGGAACAGGAATTGATGGGATCTCTGTAATTTCAGCGATTTTTGGTCAGGAAGATCCGGGTGCAGCAACAAAGAAACTGGTGGAATTGACTCGTGAGATGCTATCAAAGTAAAGAGTCGTAATGCACTGAAAAAATATTAGGTTATCGGTAAGGGCGAGATAATCAAATATCGAGCCTAAATTAGTATAACAACTGATATAAAGGGTGGGATGATCGGATACAAAGATTGTATTAGTATAACAACTGCGTATAAAAGGGTGGTATATCCGATCATAAAACATAGAGAGGATTTCTGAATCATGGATAGGAATGATATACGTAAAGTGTTGGCGAAGGACGCAAAACTTTACATTTTTGATATGGATGGAACAATCTTGAATTCTATGGTAGAGTGGTTCCATCTTGGACGTAATTATCTGGTTGCGCAGGGAGTGGCGGTTCCGGATGATCTTGAGCAACGGATAGAGACAATGACGATGGACGAATCGGCGGAATATTTTCAGTCGCTTGGAGTGGACAAATCTGTCCCGGAAATTAATGAAGGAATTTTTGCCTATATTCGAGAAAAATATCGTACATCGATCCCGGCAAAGGAAGGAATGTTGGATTTGATCCGACAACTGTCCAAAAAAGAGGACAGCATTCTTTGCATTTTGACGACATCGGAGCGAAAATGTGCAGAGATGGCAATGGAGAGATTGGGCGTTTTGAATTGTTTTCGGGATATCTTTGACAGCGAGCAGATTGGCTTGAATAAACGCAGCGGAGCAATATATCAATGGGTATGTGAACATTATGATGTTGCACAAAAGGATACGATAATTTTTGAAGATGCAATATATGCAGTGAAAGCGGCAAAAGAAACGGACTGTTATGTATATGGTATGAAAGATTCTTCCAATAGCACGGCGTGGAATGAAATTTGTGAAATGGCAGATGATATTATTTGCTAATATTCCAACAGTGATTAAGAGGCCCGTTTCCGTGTCCAAGATCAAGTCCGGTAGACATTGCGCCACGGACATATTCTTTGGCTGAGTATACCGCATCGGGAAGCGTTTTGCCTAGACAAAGGGCACTTGCAATGGCAGAGGATAATGTACATCCGGTACCGTGTGTGTTCGTGCAGTTTATGCGGGAGGCGTGGAACCAATGAACAGTTCCATCGTAAAGCAGATCGTCTGCATTCCCGGTGGCATGTCCGCCTTTTAACAAAATAGCACATCCATAATGGCGGTACATGATTTGTGCCGCTTTTATCATATCGTCAGCATTTGTTATCGCGCAAGGTTTTGGTAACGCATTGAAAATACGATTGCAGAGATATTCACTTTCGGGAATATTAGGGGTTATGAGCGTTGCCATTGGGAAAAGCTGTTCGGTCAGAACACGGATACCATCCTCGTCAAGTAAAGTTTTGCCACTGGTAGAAACAAGTACAGGGTCTATCACGATGGGGATAGTATTTGCATGAGATGGGATGGAAGACTTGGAAATGGCATTTTCGTGAGCTTGCAGGGAAGAAGGTGATTGCGTTGATGGTGAGAAAAAATCCTGTAGGATTTCGGCAACAACAGTGGCAATCTGTCCATTTCCTAACATGCCGATCTTGATGGCGTTTGGGGTGATGTCCGACAATACGGACATAAGCTGTGCAGATACAACGTCAGCATTTATTAAATTGTTCTGTGTAACGCCAAGTGTGTTTTGCGCAGTCAGGGCAGTGATAACACTCATTCCATATACGCCATAGGCGGTCATTGTTTTTTAGGTCGGCTTGAATACCTGCGCCGCCGCTGCAATCAGATCCTGCAATAGTAAGTGCTGTTTTCATAATCCCATCTTCCTTTCTCTTTCTACTGAAAATGTGGCCTTCGCATCTGATGTTTTGTATGCGAAGGCCAAAATATAATCATTATAATATATAGCGCAATAGTTGTAATTGCTTCATCCGGCAATAGTTAATATTACTGTGATCATTTGTTCCGCAGCTATAACTGCCGTCGCTTATTCATCAAAAATAGATACGATCTCGCCATCCAAAATGCGGTTCATATTTTTGACTGCACAGAAGTTACCACACATAGAACAGGTATCTTCTTTTTCTGGTTTTGCACCTTCACGGTAAGCCTTTGCCTTTTCTGGATCGATAGACAGTTCAAAGGTTTTGTCCCAATCAAGATCATGACGTGCGGCGCCCATTGCGTCATCCCAGTCGCGTGCGCCCGGCAGTCCCTTGGCAATATCTGCAGCATGAGCAGCGATCTTGGAAGCGATAATTCCTTCTTTTACGTCGTTAAGATCCGGTAATCTAAGATGCTCGGCCGGTGTAACATAACACAGGAAAGATGCACCATAAGTAGCGGCAATCGCACCACCGATTGCGGAAGTGATGTGATCGTATCCCGGTGCAATATCAGTAACCAAAGGTCCTAATACATAGAATGGGGCACCTTTACAGATTGTTTTTTGAATTTCCATATTTGCCTTGATCTGGTTGAGCGGCATATGTCCCGGACCTTCGATCATCACCTGGACATCTTTTTCCCAAGCGCGGGTTGTTAATTCGCCCAAAGTAATAAGTTCCTGAATCTGAGAAATGTCAGATGCATCTTTGAGGCAGCCCGGACGGCATGCATCACCGAGGCTCATCGTGACGTCGTACTCGCGGCAAATATCAAGAACTTCATCATAGTATTCATAAAATGGATTCTCTTGTCCGGTCATTTCCATCCAAGCGAAAATAATCGAACCACCGCGGGAAACAATGTTCATCAGTCGCTTGTTACGCTTAAAACGGGCAGCAGTTTCTTTGTTGACACCGCAATGGATCGTCATAAAGTCAACGCCGTCTTCTGCGTGCATACGCACAATGTCGAGCCATTCTTTAGCGGTGATGTCTTTTAATGCTTTGTGATAATAAACAACAGCATCATAAATTGGTACAGTACCGATCGTCGCCGGACATTCACTCGTCAGCTTGCGGCGGAATTTCTGTGTATCGCCACAGGAGCTCAAGTCCATGATTGCTTCTGCACCCATGTCTACCGCACTTTTTACTTTTTCCATTTCCATGTCTAGGTCCGTCCAATCTCTGGAAGTTCCGAGATTTACGTTGATCTTGGTGCGTAAGCGGCTGCCGATACCGTTTGGCTTTAAGCATTTGTGATTTTTGTTGGCAGGAATAATAACCTGACCGAGAGCGATCAGCTCACGAAGTTCGTCTTCGGCAATGTGTTCGCTTGCTGCGACCGCTTTCATTTCCGGTGTGATGATGCCCTGTCTGGCAGCATCCATCTGTGTTGTATAACTCATAATTTCCTCCTTGTCTGAGGGGCTGCATTGGCAAAAATAATAGCTGGAGTTTTTCGTCAAATTTCTCAACAAAAAGCGAAGCCAGCGCTTTGCTTTTGACGCCTTAATCTTATTAAGCAAAAGAGCACCTCAAAAAGTATCTGAGGTGCTTATTATAAGCGAAAGTACATATAGTCTGAAACACATTTCGGATAGAATGTGTGCCTTATATATGGAATCCATCTCCCTACGCCGGTATTAGCCGGATCAGGTATATGGGTCGGAACAGGTCCCTCTCAGCATAGGAGTAATCTCCTTAGCTCCCCAGATTGTATTAGTAATAACATTTATCAGTATAAGGTGGTTTGGCAATTCTGTCAATCATCAACCATATAGAAAAAGAGAATTGCGCGTGGCATAGAAAAGTGATTTGTGGTATGATGAAAGAAGTTATTTGCAGGATAAATATTGTGTTTATTGAGAGATAGCACATGGAAAGGAAAGATGCGTATGGCAGATTTTGCAAAGTTGACCCATGTTGCCAGTGAAGTAGAGGGAAATATGCTGGTAGGACGATTAAAAGATGCAGGATTGCAGGCTTTTGTGCAACCATCAGTCAGTCCGGTGCAGGGAAAGCTGTATACCGGCGAGTTGGGAATGGCGGCTTCCGGCGCAGATGTTTGTGTTGCTGCAGAGCGCTTGGAAGAGGCGAAAGGCTTGCTAAATCAGTGGAATGCAATACAGCCGGATGAAGCAGAGCTTGCGGCAGAGTCTGAGGAGACCGGAGAAATTCCGCCGGAAATCTTAGAATATTTGGAAGAGATCACAAAGGACAAGCAGCAATCAAGGTTAAATAGTATGCTTTGGATGGGAAGATCCAAAATGATTGCACGCATTTGTGCGGGAATTATGTTTATCATGGCGGTGATCTGCATCATATTAAGCGTGACCATGCAGTGATTCAAATGAGAGCTGCTGATGTGCAATCGTGTAGTGATTCAAATGAGGGACGCTGATGTGCAATCGTGTAGTGAGTCAAATGAGGGCCATTGATGTGCGATCGTGTCGCGATTCAAATGATGGATGTAAGTATAAAGAATCACTAGCAATTGTCATATTGAGCAGGGGCTGCGAAAGTGAATATAGTGATAGAAATTGTAATTCATAGCAATGAAAGAAATTGACAGAATATACGGGCATGGAGGTTTTGCGATGAAGAATAAGGAATTGGATCATGTAGACAGGGAAATATTGCGTATGTTGCAGGAAGATGCGAGAATGTCATTGAAAGACATTGCGGAAGCAGTGTTTTTGTCATCGCCTGCGGTATCGGTGCGCATTGACAATATGATTGAAGCTGGCTATATAGAGGGCTTTCACGCGACGGTTAATCCGGTCAAGATGGGCTATCATATCAAGGCGTTTATCAACTTGGAAGTATCGCCGATCGATAAGGAGCAGTTTTATCCGTATATCAAAGCCTGCCCGAATGTGGTGGAGTGCAATTGTGTGACGGGAGATTATTCTATGCTTTTGGAAGTGTGGTTTCCTAGTACACATGAGTTGGATCAATTCATTGGTGAATTGCAGCAATATGGACGAACCAAAACACTGATCGTGTTTTCTACTTCTGTAGAACACAGAGGGGTTCATGTGGATGGAGGTTTTAATGATGGAAAGGCGCGATAAAGTTAATTATTATTTGGATCTGGCAGATGTCGTGTCGCAGAGGGGAACCTGTCTGCGAAAGCGTTACGGTGCTGTCATTGTAAAAAATGACGAAGTAATTGCAACGGGATATGTAGGAGCACCGAGAGGCCGCAAGAACTGCACAGATATTAATCGATGTATTCGCGAAGAAATGAAAATACCGCGCGGAGAGCGTTATGAATTGTGCCGCAGTGTGCATGCGGAAGCGAATGCGATTATCAGCGCAGAGCGGGAAAAAATGATTGGATCGACGATGTATTTGTCGGGTCGTGAGGTGTCAACAGGAGAATATGTACACAATTCCAATAGTTGTTCGATGTGTAAGCGAATGATCATTAATGCGGGAATCAAGCAGGTGATCGTACGTGATGATGAAGAGCATTATCGGGTGATCGAGGTGCAAAGCTGGATAGACAATGATGAGTCCTTATCCGGGATTTCAGGATATTAAGATGTGAATTTTGCTGGGAAAGATGTGGAAATTGGTTTGGAAATGGGACAGGTTAAGAAATTGGACAGGGAGCCGGAAACAGGGACAGACCAATAAGCCGGACAGTGTGTCGGAACAGGGACAGACCAATAAGCCGGACAGGGAGCCGGAAACAGGGACAGACCAATAAGCCGGACAGGGAGCCGGAAACAGGGGCAGACCAATAAGCCGGACAGGGAGCCGGAAACAGGGGCGGACCAATAAGCCGGACAGGGAGCCGGAAACAGGGACAGACCAATAAGCTGGACAGTGTGTCGGAATAGGGACTGACCATAATACAGGTCATTTGTCCGAAATTGTGGATAACTGTCCTGATTTGCGGACAATTAGTGGATAACTCAATAAAAATGGGGAGAAATCCACAGGTTATCAAAGTTATCCACGAAAAATCAGTACATTTATTTTCTTTCTGATGACAGATTACAGAAAATTTGGTACACTTATTACAAAAATATTATGAAGGATGTACGCTCGAAATTCTTCGTTCAGTAGATTCGGAGAGTACATAAGGAAGAAATGGAGGAAACTATGGCAAACTATATATATGGTATCGATATCGGGGGGAACAACGGTAAAGATGGGACTTTTTGATGAAGAAGGAACCATGATCGATAAATGGGAGATCGTGACACACAAAGAAGATGGCGGAGAGCAGATTTTGCCGGATATTGCGGCATCGATCAAAGAAAAGAATGAGGAGAAAAATATTGCGACAGAAGATATTCTTGGAATCGGCATGGGTGTACCGGGACCGATTACAGAAGAGGGTGTTGTTTTGAAATGCGCAAATCTCGGCTGGGGAATCTTTTCGGTGGCAGATGAGGTAACCAGACTGACAGGGGTTCAGAAAGTCAAAGTTGGTAATGACGCAAATGTGGCAGCTCTTGGCGAGCAGTGGAAAGGCGGCGGCCGCGGATTTAACAGCATTGTAATGGTGACACTTGGAACCGGTGTCGGAGGTGGAATCGTTATGAATGGTAAGATTGTAACAGGTTCCCATGGTGCGGCTGGTGAGATCGGTCATTTGACGGTCAACCTGCATGAGACGAGTGTGTGGCTGTGGTAAGAGGGGCTGCTTGGAGCAGTATTCTTCCGCAACAGCAATCATGCGCAGTGCCAGAGAAAAAGTTGCCAATACGGACACGCCTTCTTTATTGCGCGATTATCCGGAGATCACCGGCAAAGAGATTTTCGATGCATACAAGGCCGGAGACGACATGGCAGAAGATGTGGTTAATGAATTTGCAGAGTATTTGGGACTTGGACTTGCTCATACAGCGCAGGTTATTGATCCGGAGGCATTTGTTATCGGTGGCGGTGTTTCTAAAAACGGACAGGTCGTAGCTGATATCACCAAAGAAAAATATGAGAAAAATGTTATGTTTGCATTAAAAGATAAAGAATTTCGTCTTGCAGAGCTTGGAAATGATGCGGGAATGTATGGTGCAGTTCGCATGGTATTAGTAGATTAATCGCGATTTCAAAAGATAGGTAACAGGGACGTCACACGTAATTGGTGACGTTCTTGTTGCCTATTGTTTTCTTATTTATTGGGATATTGCTGTTTTGCAATGTAGCTCATTACAAAATGTTGGTGTTGCTCTTACTTTTTAGGCAGTAGTATATGTTTGCAGATGGAGAAAGGGATGAGAAATTAGCATGAAAGTATTTCATATATCAGACTTGCATATTGGAAAACAATTGTATGCGTATAGTTTGCGCGAGGAACAAGAAGATATTTTGCATCAAATTGTGGAACAGGCCGCAATTCACCGTCCCGATGCGATATTGATCGCAGGTGATATATATGATAAATCGGTGCCGTCGGGTGAGGCGTATGAGATCTTTGATCATTTTCTGAATGAGATAGCATCGTTGGATCCACAGATCCCGGTGTGTATGATCGCAGGAAATCATGATAGTGCTCTCCGATTAAAATATGCAAGTTCTTTTTTGGAAAGACAGAAGATAGTCGTATCAACTATGATCCCGACGACAGAGGAGGAACATCTGCGCAAAGTGATCTTGCAGGATGAGTATGGAGAGGTGGCGGTATATTTACTGCCTTTCTTGAAACCGGGTCAGGCTAGAGTCCTTTTTCCGGGACAGGAAATTACGGACTATGACATGGCGGTCCGTAAAGTGTTAGAACGGGAAGAAATCGATTTTACGAAAAGAAATATATTGGTGGCGCATCAATTTTTGTGGGTGGTAATGGAGAAGTTGAGCGCTGCGATTCGGAACTAATGTATTTGTCAGTGGGTGGTATCGATAGTGTTCATACTGATATGGTAGAGGCGTTTGATTATGTTGCGCTGGGACATATTCATGGGGAGCAGCCGGTGGGCAAGGCGCATATTCGTTATAGCGGAACGCCGTTAAAATATTCTGTCAGCGAAGAGCATCATGAGAAGGGAATTACCATGGTGACGCTGGGCGAAAAAGGGGACAGTCCGAAAATAGAACGAATACCGCTGCGCCCACTTCGGGATGTCTGCAGTCTGCGGGGAACTTTGGAAGAAGTAATTCGGAGTGCCGAGGCGCATCGAGACGATTATGTGAGTATTGTTTTAACGGATGAAACAGGTTTATACCGCCCAAAAGATCAGCTGGATGAATGTTTTGACCGTATTTTGGAGGTACGGATAGAGAATACGCGTACAATGGCAAGAATGAAACAGCAGGAAATAGAGAATGCACAGTTAAGCCCATTAGAAGCATTCCGGGAGTTCTATCAGATGATGAATGATCAGCCGATGAGCGAAGAGGAAGAACTGGAATTACAGCAGATTATTGCTAAGTGTGATGGAAGCAAAGAGGGTTGAGCTATGGCGTTGTGTGATTAGAGAATGTGATAAGCATAACTGCAAGACATTAATTGTCTTGGAAATATGAAATGGAAAGCAGGAAAAGCATAGCTGCAAGTTGTCAATTGTCTTGAAGATATTATATGAGAGGAAATGAGTATGAAACCAATATATATTGAAATGAAAGCGTTTGGCTCTTATCGGGACGAAAAAATTGATTTCACCGGCAAAAGTCAGGGTTTGTTTTTGATCACAGGAGATACCGGTGCGGGAAAAACCACAATTTTTGATGCAATATGCTATGCGTTATATGGGGAAACCAGCGGTGGCAAGCGCAGCGGTGAGATGATGTGCAGTCAGTTCGCAAAACCAGGAGAAAAGACAGAAGTAAGATTTTGCTTTGACTACGATGGTCGAGAGTATTTGGTTACGAGAAGCCCGGATCAGCCCAAATGGAACAAAAAGGGGAGCGGTTAAAGACAACGACGGGCACAAAGGTAAGTCTTATATTGCCGGATGGTACAGAATTTGCCGGGAAAACCAAGGAAACAAACGAAAAAATACAGCAGATCATTGGACTGGGGTGTAATCAGTTCACACAGATCGCAATGCTTGCGCAGGGCGACTTTATTAAGCTTTTGCATGCGACATCGGAAGAGCGCAAAGAAATTTTTGCGCGGATTTTTGATACATCGATCTATGAACAGATTCAGCGGGAATTGGCGTTGGAGGCAAAAAGCGTTTATGGAAAGCTGATCGGAAATCGAGAAGATATCATTAAAGAACTTGGGCGCATACAGGCGGTTGATGCGGTACTTGACGAGCAGTGGAATGATTTGGAAGTGCTATTTAGTGAGACACATCGCGATGAATTGCTTGCTCTGGCAAAGCGTATATGTGAAGACAGCAACCAGCAGCTTGGACAAGTGGAAAATGACAAGGAAAATGTAGGAAAGACATTAGAAAAAATATCGGCACAGATCGAAGCGGGCACCAATATCAACCGACTGTTTGAAGAGTTAGAACGCCACCATAAGAAAGCAGAACAGTTGTCAGTGCAGAAGGAAACAGTGGATGTAATGCGGCTTAAAGCTGGATGCCGGTCGGCGTGCGATGGTTGTCGACAAGGATGCCAAAATTGTAACGGAACGCAGAAAAGAATCTGCAGATTGCAAGCAGCGATTGGAACAGTTAAAACAATGGTTTGAAGAAAGTGTCCCAAAAATGGAACAGATAGAAAACGATTACCAGTCATTGGGAAAGCAATTGGAAACAGAGGTTCCTGTGCTGGAAGAAAAGGTACGTGTCCGTAAAGAGGGACTTATTCGGTTGCAGGAAATACAAAAATTACAGGCAGAGTTTATGGCGTGCCAAGGAAAATTGCAGGAAGCAGAGACTCTTTTGCAGCAAAGTGAACAGGAGTATGAGGAAATTCATGCCCAGATCATGGATAATCAGGCATTGCAATTGCGTTTGACGCTGGTGGAGGGGGAACCTTGTCCGGTGTGTGGAAACGTGCATCATCCGGTGATGGAACACGATGTGGATCATGATCAGAAATCTGATAGGATGGGATCTGTGGATGCTGTGTTTGAAACAATGGTAGAGCAGGAAAGACGTTTGCAATCGAAACGGGAACAGGATCAAAAACAGGTAGTGCAGTTGCAGCAAAAGTTGGCGGGGATACAGGGGAAATGGGAAGCCCTGCAGTCGCAACTACACGACGATGAGATGCCAACTGTTTCACAACGAACAATACAAGATGCCGTGTTGCAGGATATCCCGGATCAGTTCCAAAATGACCTTAATGAATGGCAGGCAAGGATTGCACAGATCAAGCAGAAAGCAGCCGCTGCAGAAAAGAAGCATGAAAAATTTGCGCGGGAAAAAGCAGGAACGAGAGGGAGAACGTAAGGCAGAGACTGCTCATTTAGAGCGTTGTGTTGAGGCAGTGGCGCAGGCAGAAACGGCGTATACACAAAGCTTAACAGAGCAGGACTTTGACAATGAGGAAGCGTACCAAAATGCGCGCATGGACAAACAGCAATTAGATGCATTTCAGCAGCAGATTAATGAGTATGAGCAAACGTGCAAGCTGACCGAAGAACGTGTCCGTGATCTGGAACAGCAGACCAAGGATAAGAAACCTATAGAACTACAGCAATTATTGCAGCAAAGAGAGGAACTTGGGCGCCGACAGAAATCATTAGAGGCACAGGTGAAAGAACTTTATCATGTGGCGAAAGAAAATGAGCGTGCATATGAAGCCGGAACGAAGCTGTACGAAAAAAGGGACAGCATGAAACGGCATGCGGAGATATTAGCGAACTTAGATAATACTGCGAATGGAAGAATCTCTAAACGGCACGTTAATTTTCAAACATATATTCAGCGGCGTTATTTTGCACAGATTATTGACCGCGCTAATCAGCGTCTGGTGCGGATGACGAATCATCAATTCGAACTTCGATGTCGGGACCTGGAACATTTGCGGACCGTGGGACAGGTTGGTCTGGATCTGGATGTGTATAGCATCGTCAATGATCAGGTGCGTGATGTGAAAACGCTATCGGGTGGAGAATCTTTTGTTGCAGCGCTTGCGATGGCGCTAGGGATGGCTGACATGATACAGGACAGCCGAGGCAGTGTACATATAGATACGATGTTTATCGATGAGGGATTTGGAGCGTTGAGCGAGGAGACGAGAAACCAAGCGATCGCTGTGTTGAATGAATTGTCAGGCGGCAAGCGCTTGGTTGGAATTATCTCGCATGTCAGCGGATTAAAGGCGCAGGTAGGAACGAAGCTTGTCGTGACAAGAACGGACAAAGGCAGTCATGCGCACTGGGAGATGGATTGATCATAAAGAAAGGCTGTGATTTTTGGTAAAAGTCACAGCCTTTCTTTATATTATTTTCTAAGTAATTCTTTATAGTCATTAGCAATTTGCTGAAGATGAACAATTTGTTGATCTTCCAAACCATAGGTATCAATAAACAGTTCCGTCGAGCCTTGATTTAATTCTAACAGATAATCAGTTGAGCAAGAAAAATAGATAGATAATTTTTTAGTAATTCTACAGAAGGCATAATATTGTTGTTTTCCCAATTGCTGACGGTCTGCTTCGTGACGCCGATTTCTTCAGCAAGCTTCACTTGACTAATTTTGTGCAGATGACGCAGGTATTTAATTTGGTCTCCAAGCATATTTTCCTCCATTTCCCGTTAGGTATATTATTAAGAACGTATTCTACATGTTGATAAAGTCGTAAACATGCAGAAATCACTCCTTGTTAAAATTAGTGATGGAGTCCTCTAGGGGTTCTTATAATTATTAGTTTATAAAAGAAAAGTATATTTACAAAATACATTAGTATTGCTATAATTGACCGCATAGTAACCTAGAGGAAGAGATTTAATTGTCATATGCAGGAGGTAAATATGGAAATAGTTATTAAAACATTGATTGAATGCGTAGTGAAGAGGTAATGGTTGCACTTGAAAAAGTATGAAGAGAATCAAAAACTATATTGTATTGTAATAGAGAGATACAATATAGTCTAGCAAAGCAGGGAGGAATGAAGAATGAGACACAGAAAAAAAAGAAGATTTGAAATTGCCGTAGGACTAGTGCTGGCACTGATTGTAACATCGTGTTGTGAGGGAACAGCAATGGATACGATACATGCGTATGCAGCTAATGCAGAAAATTGGTCAGTAGTTTATTCTGATGATTTAGGATTTTCCAAGGTCTACGCAGTAGGAGGTCATGCAGTTGTCGGGATGAAAGACGGTGTAGTATGTTTCTATAACCTATCTACTAAAAAAAAGAAACAAAGACAAAATATGATGGGATATATGTTTTTGGGGGACATATAGACCGGTATCCGGGGCGGATTGTGGTTCTGAGGAAAAGCAACCATACTATGTTATCAGACCATTAATTCTGATGAAAAACAATATGATGTGGTGAAATTGGATGGAACGATAAAAAAGGAAATAGGAAGATATTATGATGTAGATTCTGAGGGCTCTATTTGTAGAAAAGAGGGAGATAAGTTGTATTACGGTGTCATTGACCAAGAGGGAAATGTTGTAGTGCCCGCAAAATATGCCAATGTAAGTTCGTACGGCGATAAATATATGGTTAATGAAACTGAGGATGGTTTGTGGGCGTTATATAAACCAAGTGAGGGATTGATTACAGATTTCGAATATGAAACATTTAATTATGAAAATAGGGATGTAATTTATGGGGATGATTATGATGTGATTAGTCGAATGGAAGTAGGAGAAAAGGCATCTGGAGAAATTGGAATCATTCTGGATGGTAAGGAATTATCTTTGGATAGTAAAATTTATGGCGCAACAGGAGAGCAGTATATGGTCTTTAATAGATTTTATGTGAATGGTACAATGTATTTTCGAAAATTAATCTGTCCGGATTACGATTATTATCGTAAAGCAACTGAGCCGGAGTCATCTACGCATATAGCTGGTATTCACATATATAATAGTATGTCGGAAGATGGTATCTTAGATTCTATTGAAAGTCTTATGAATAATACAGATGTGGAAGTTGCATATTATACGGCACAAGGAAAAGAAATTAGCGTAGAAGATATGCACACGATGGTAAAGGCGGTGGTTGATGAAAAGACGAAAAAATGCAGCCGCGATGCAAAAAGGTAAATGCTTCACTAAAAATATAAATTATACAAAATTTTATACTGGAACATCGTATAAGATTACTAAGATAGAGAAACCGGAAGTGGAGCCTTCATGGGGAGATGGAGATAAGTACTATAAGGTTACGGTTCCTATAGTATTAGATGCAAATGAATCGCAGGAAAAGATTGTATCATATTATAATCACGAAGGCGATTTGATGGTACAGGGATGTTTAATTGCAGGTAGGCAATATCTTAGAGATGAAAAAGGGAACATTCATTATATCGAGGAGGAACCTAGTAAGGGAAAATAATAGATAACATTATTTATAAGGATTCTAAAGGTGATTTTAGAAATTATGTAGACCTTCAGTTTAATTATGAGAATAATATAGGAGAGGACTATTATGTAATAGCAAAAAAATTAACACCTGATGACGAGGGAGTATATAGACCACACAGTGAGTGATAGCGAGCGAGGAAATACAAAGTATTTATTATTATGGAAACAAGATGTGTCACAGATGCTGTATTCATTTGATATCTATGGACATGGAAATGAATTTGAAATATGTGAATATAATAATGGGAAAAGCGAATCTGAAATTTATTATTATTACAATGGCAAATTAAATAAGGATCCACAAACAGAGGAGAGAAAAGTAGAAGTTCGTGAGACACAAATTAGTGATACCTTGAAGCAATATGAGGTGCTTGATGAGGATGGCAATAGTATATTTGACATTACTCAACCAGATAGAGAGTATTATACTTCGGTATTCGCATATCAAGACTGCAAAATTATATTTTGTATAGACAAGGGATGGTATGCTCAGGAAGATGATATAAATACAGAACCAACGGTAAAGCCAACCATAAAACCAACGGGCAAACCGACAAAAACGCCAGAAGTAACCAAGACGCCAAACGCAACCGAGTCTCCTATTCCAATTGTATCCTCAAGTATGACACCTGCACCGACACCGGGTACAGCACAGGATACAAAGGGGACGGATGCACCAGGTTCAAACACTTCAAATACCAAGGAACCATCTGCGCCGGCGGCAGTTGGCACAACCGTAAAGGACAAGACTGCTTCATATAAGGTCATATCAGCAGACAAAAAGCAGCCTGCAGTAGCTTATACCAAAGCGATCAAGAAAAATGCAAGCAGTGTTACCGTTCCTGATAAAATCAAGGTCAACGGAGTGACTTACCAAGTAAAAGAGCATTGCGCCAAAGGCATTTGCGAACAAAAAAAGCTGAAAAAGATCACGATCGGAAAGAATGTTACCTCCATCGGAAAGCAGGCTTTTGTCGGATGTAAGAAACTAAAGAAGATCACGATCAAATCGGCGAAGTTAAAGAGCAGTTCCATTGGCAAAAATGCCTTTAAGGGAACGGCGAAGAAGCTGACCTTCAAAGTGCCAAAGAAAAAATATAAGGCATATAAGAAGTTCCTGAAGAAAAAAGGGAAATAAGACGGTGAAGGTAACCAAGTAGTAAGAAATAAATGTGTTTGTAAAATTGCTGATGCCGGGGAGACGGAAAAGTTTCTCTGGCATTAGCTGTTACTAAGTGTAGAAATAGGCGAAATATTTTATAGGTAAACCATGGATGTATGATGAAAGGAGACACAAGATGACACAACACAAAACAACACTCAAACGCTCCGTCGCCATACTCATGACATTGGCGATGGTATTGTCGCTGCCGACCGGGATCACCATGCCCCGTCAGGCACAGGCAGCAGGCTATGGACTAAACAATCCGACCACGGATAGTAAAGGAGTCACAACATGGGACTGCGTATACTTTGGAAATTACTGGCAAGGTGCAACACCGACGCCAACGGCACCACCATTTAGTACTCCGATTGCACCGCATACACCAACACCATCACCATTTAGTACTCCGGTTGCACCGCATACACCAACACCATCACCATATTGGGTGCCAACTGCCAGACCGACTGTGACTCCCGAGCCGGTGTCTGCTAAAATTATATTAGCTACTCCGACGGCACATTCGAAAAAAGTTGTTGGAAAAAAGATAATGATGAAAGAAGCAGGTAATGTCACACCAACACCAGAACCAGTGATTACACCTAAACCAACAGTGCAGCCCGATCCAACACCAACATCAAAAGTTTCACCAACGCCAGCGTCTAATAACTTTAAAATAGGATCAATAAAATGGCGTGTTTTATCAGTAGATGGAAATGATGCATTTTTGATGGCAGATCAGAGTTTAGATGCAGAACCGTATAACAACTCAGATGCAAGTGTGACATGGAGTGAATGTACATTGAGAAGCTGGTTAAATGGCTATGATTCATTATCAAATAAAGCTGGTATTGATTATAGAAATAACAATTTTATTGATTCAGCGTTTACGAATAAAGAAAAATACGCTATTATGCAGACGAAGGTAAGCAATGGAGATGATTCTGATTATGGTGGGATAATTGGAGGTGAAGATACTAGAGATAAGGTGTATCTGCTTTCGATGGCAGAAATAAGTGAAGAAAGTTATGGATTTAATGAAAATTTTAATATAGAAAGTTATGCAAGGATGACACATGATACTGCGTATACTATATGGAAACGAGGTGGTAATTACCGAGATATTTGGTGGTTAAGAACAGCAATCCAGGGAAATGGTGCAGCTAGAATTTATGAGGACGGATCTGGTCATGCCGTTGCTAATATGTGGCCTAAATTGGGAGTGCGGCCAGTGCTTCATTTAGATTTATCTAACACAGATCTTTGGTCCTATGCGGGTACGGTATCGTCTGAGGGAGAAAGCGTTACGAATGGCAGTTTTGTCGGTACTCTGAGAGGATATACGACATCTAACCGGACAGCCACACTGGATAATAGAGAAATTACCGTCAGCAGCGAAATTGAGGATGAAGATGTGATAAACCTTCTGGCAAATCATACCACACGCCTGGTGGCTGTGACGCTGGAGAATGGTGTGATCACACAGATCACAGCGGCGGAAAATATCCTCAAACCAACGATTGAGATCCAGCCGGAGGTGTCAGAGATTGTATATGAACATTCCAAATTTTCCAAGAAAAAGTTTGATCTGAATCTGGTGATCAAGTGCGATGTGAAATACCCTTATTCGCTGGAACAGGTATTATCGGCAGCAGGAGAAGACAGTGGACTTGCGGTACAGATTTCAAAGGTAACACTGGATTCTCAGTTTGCAGATAGTGGATCAATTCCGTATTACTTGAAAGATGGAATTTTTGACAGTAAGGACGTTTCATACGAAAAAGAGCCGAATTTATCTCTGGCATTAGGGGAAACGCAGACGATTTCCCTGACGGCATATTTAAAAGATGACTATATTCCGGAAAATGTAAGCAATGCAACGACGTTCACAGCACAGCTTAATGATGATGCCACGACCCGGGTCAACAAAACAGTCAATATTGCCAATATGGACAAGGCAAAGAAGATTGCACAGACCAAGCAGAGTGTCAGCGCGAATGCACCGGAAATGAACAAGATCAACACGATTTTGAATGGAACGCAGGCAGCATTTGATGATACAAAGCTTCGTGAATATCTGACAGATAACGAGGTGAAAGCGGTAACAGCGCAGGTAAACAACTGGATTTATACATCAAATGCACTAAATAGCATCATTACCGATGACAGTGAAAACGGACTGATCAAACAGCTTCTTAAGAAGTCGAATTTATCGAAAGAAGCTTTGGCAGATAAAGTGTTTGAAAAACTGGGAATCTCTCAGGCAAAGGGAATGCTTACGGGAGGTAAGAGTTATACCGGTACATTGAAGTTTGAGGCAACGGACAAAAATACCGGAAAGGACATAGTGATTGTTTTTACCACTAATATGACCTTTTATGCTTTTAATGGCAGTCAGGTTTCTTATGGAGGCTTTGGAACCATCAGTTACAAGATCCAGAAACAAGGCTTTAATGTCAAGTCTTCCAAAACAGATCTGAAATGTGAGAAAAATGGAAATGGCGTAGGCGTGATTACTTATGCAAATTATGACAGCTTTGTGAGTTCTTTGAAAAAGATTATGGAGAAGCAGATCCATGGCTGTTATAGCAAGATTTACGGAAAAGGGATTGATGAGATCTCCGATGAGCTTCTTTCGGGAACTTTCCGAAAAATTGTAGTCGGCAAGTATGGTTCTGCCAGTGAAATGGTGTATACCGGTCTGAAGTATGCAGCCACAGGATACACGGAAGAAGATGCTAAAAAAAGCGTAAAGGATGTTACGATCATTCTGGCAAAAGGCATGAACGAAAAGAAAACGAAGGTGGAAGTCCATTGCCCGGTTGATGTGTCGGTGTATGATAATGATGGTAATCTGTGCGCACAGATTGTGAATGATCAGGTAGTAGCCGGGTATGATGATGTATCCGCATATGTAGATAATGATGCCAAGTATTTGTTGCTTCCTGACGATGATTATGTTATAGAATATTCCGGTAATGACGATGGAACAATGACTTGTAACATTGAGGAATATGAAAACGATGAAGTGGTGAAGAGCCTTACTTATGAAAATATTCCATTATCATCGAATATGAAATATAATAACTTTTTGGAGGCAGGCAGAAGACAGGCACTTGCGTTATACAATCCAAACAATGAGGAGGGGGATGGCATTGCCCCGGCAGAAGCAGAGGGATTTGAGCCGGAAGTGATCGAGGCAGAAAAGCTGACTTTGAATGAAGAGACATTAGAGCTTCAGGTGGATAAGAGCTATATGCTGCAAGAGGCAATTGAGCCATACAATACAACGGACAGCGGAGTTACTTGGGAGAGTAGTAATGAACAAGTTGCTTTGGTAGATGAAACGGGATTGGTACAAGCGGTAGGCGTAGGAAATGCTGATATTGTTGCAAAAAGTCAAGACGGAAAGTTATCTGCAGTATGTCAAGTCAAGGTGACAAAAAGCTTCAAACGATAACGAGCCGTCTGCAACGCCAACGGTCAGCCCAACGGCGAAACCGACCGGTAAGCCAACGGCAAGACCAACAGTCACTCCGGGGGCAAATGTAGCGAAGAATCCAACACAGTCATCCGCTGCACCGAATACTTCTGCACAGAAGCTTCGCAAGGGACAGCTTGTCAAAGACACGAAGACAAAGGTTTACTATAAGATCCTTTCCATCACTTCATCGGGCGGCACAGTTGCTTATGTGAAGCCTGTCGGCAAGAAGAGCAAGAGTATTACGATAGCAGCTTCCACAGTGCTTGATGGTCATACCTTCAAAGTTGTCGCAGTGTCAGCAAAGGCATATAAGGGATGCTCGAAACTGCAAAAGGTAACGATTGGTAAGAACATTACATCCATCGGTAAAAATGCGTTTGCCGGATGTAAGAAGTTGAAGAAGATCACGATCAAGTCAACGAAACTAAAGAGCAGTTCCATTGGCAAAAATGCCTTCAAGGGAACGGCAAAGAAGCTGACCGTCAAAGTGCCAAAGAAACAATATAAGGTATACAAGAAGTTTTTTGAAGAAAAAGGGGAATGGGATGTTAAAGGTAATAAAGTAAAAATATACAATAGTTAGTTACGAGATTATGTTATCATTCCTTAGTCCAAAAAAATGCCCCTCTAAGTAAGAGTGCTCTAGATAACTTGGATTTTCGTAATACACACCGGTTTTAAAGTTTGATATTTCATCACTGATAAAGGAGTTGAAGATTTTAATTAACTCCTTTATTTCTTGACCGGTTTTTGTACAATCAAGAATCATATAACAATATAATTTTCCAATAGAAGTAAAACTGGGGATTTTATACGAACATCCGGAAATAGTATCAAAATCACCAGCCTTTATATGATATGCGTTGATCAATTCCTCGGATACCTGATCGAACGAAAGGCAATGATTTACGGGAGCGTCCTGCAATTGCTTTGCGATTCCCTGTTCGCCAAGTGCATTCACAATAACTTTTCGGCGGTTTTTAGTCTTGCGTCCGGTAAATTCAATTAATGAACAAACATAAAAAGGTCATCTTTTTTCACTGTTGTCATAAGCAATTTCGCTCCTTTCGAATGTTAAGCAATTAAGCGCAGCTAATGTATGAAAACTGATTTGATGTGTCGGATATTTAAATTGTGCTAAAGCCCAAAATTGTTCTCTTGAAATATCGCCATATAAATAGTCATTTACATAGTTCCAAATTGTATCATCTGCCATGGGACCCTCAACGATATCATAATCATGGATGCCACCTTGGCGGCAAGTGGCGATAAAATCCAGCCACTCATCGGTCATTTTTCAAATGATAATATATTAAGACGGTTGTTGGGGGTATATTGATAGACGTTTATTGTGGGAGTACCCTCGCCGCGATTTGCCCATCTCACTGCCTGATCGTAGTTATTGGTGCAGTAGAATCCCCAGGAGAAGTCTTTGGCAAATTTGGATTTACGAATTTCTGGAAATTCGACAATCTCTTTGCTTGCATGATATAGAATCAAGTTGTCACCGCCCTTTCTGTGGATTATTTATAATATATTATAGCATATATTAGAACATCGATGCTATATATTAGCGTAAATGCAGCACTTCTGAGGTGATGCGGGCCGCATCTATCGTCATCTGATGTGGGCAGATTGGGCTTTCTAATAATCCGTTTTCGATGCAGTGAACGACCTCTGCCACTTCATAAACAAATCCATTTTCTTCACCGCTGTCAAAGGAATCAATGCACTCGTCGGCACTGTTATACAGTTCTGCCCTAGAACCAAAGTGCATTTTAGGAAGGCGAATATATCCGTCTTCGCCGTAAATGTAAGCATCTTCCGGCATTTTGGTGGTAAAAGAGCACTGTAAATTTGCAATACAGCTTTCGAGCTGCAGATTCATACTGACCAGATCATCTACACCTGTAGAATGTCTTGCAACAAAAAGCATCCATATCCAGTATTTTTTCGTCCACGAGATAAGGCAGCACCTCGAGTGGATAAATGCCGAGATCATACAGAGAACCACCGCCGAGTGCCGGGTCAAAGAGTCGTTTATTGTAGACAGGATCAGCTTTCCAACCGATAGTTGCCTGCATTAATTTTACTTTGCCGATACGACCCTCCTGGATCCATTGCTTTGCAGTTGTTGTTTTTGGCAAAAAACGCGTCCACATTGCTTCCATCAAAAACAAGTTTTTTTGTTTGGCAAGGCTACAGACGGTAAGTGCCTCGTGAGCAGACCGTACCAAAGATTTTTCGCAGAGAACATGTTTGCCGGCTTGCAGACATTGCAATATGTTATCGTAGTGAGCGTTGGTGGTAGTTGCGATGTATACGGCGTCGATGCGAGGGTTGGCGAGTAATTCTGCATAATTTCCGTAATAGGACGGAATATGCTCGCGCGCCGCCCATTCCTGTGCGCGATCCAGTGATTTGCTGGCAACCGCAATGACTTCAGCGTTATCCAGTTGTCTGACGGCATCTGCAAATTTGCGTGCAATGTCGCCTGCTCCAATAATTCCAAAATGTATCATATTTCATGTGCCTTTCTGTGTTCGGTGATTTGCAGCGGTGCTGCATCGTGATTTGGCAAAAGAATAGCATAGGAAGTAAGGCGTGTCAATTTGTAAGCTAATTAGAAAAATAGGATTGATATACCTACATATTTGTGATATATTTAATTCAAATCAATTTTGTTCAAATGAATTTGAATTAAAATATGACGCGGGGAGGCGGTATCAATGTTTATAGGCAGAGAACGAGAACTTGCATCTTTAAAAGAGTTTTATGATAAAGATGGAATTGGAATGACGGTGATATATGGACGCAGACGCATTGGAAAGTCTACGCTTATTGCCGAATTTGTCAAAGATAAAAAAACAATTTTTTATACAGCTACAAAAGTTGGAAAAACCAGAAATCTCGAATTGTTTTCAAGACAGGTAGTGGATCTGTTTATGCCTGGGATGGAGAATATTAGTTTTGGAACATTAGAAGCTGTTTTTGATTTTATTGATAAAAATATAGGTGATGAAAAAATCGTACTTGTAATAGATGAATTGCCATACTGGGCTGAAAAAGATGACGCACTTTTATCTATTCTGCAGAAATATATAGATACAGTGTGGAATGACAAGAATCTAAAAATAATTCTGTGCGGGTCTGCGCTTAGCTTTATGGAGAAGAAGGTGTTGAGCGAAAAGAGTCCGTTATTTGGGAGGCGCAATTCTCAAATTAAATTGGAGGCGTTTAACTATTTGGACGCAGCAAAATTTGTTCCAAATTATTCGAACGAAGATAAGGCAATCTGTTATGGAATTACCGGCGGTGTTGCGAAGTATCTTTCTATGATTGATTCCAATAAAAGTATTGACGAAAACATCGTCAGGCTTTTTTTAGGACAGATGGATATTTATATGATGAGACAAGAAATCTTTTGACGCAGGAATTTTCAGATATATCATTGGTAAATAATATTGTTGAGCAGATCGCATCCGGCGAAAAATGCACTTAATATTATTGCAGCAAAGATAGGAGAAAAAGCTCAAACGGTATTGTATTCGTTAGAAAAATTAAGGAATGTGGGGTTGATTGAGAAGAAAAAATGTATCACGGATGAAAAAATAAAAAGAAGACGCAGTATGTTTTGAAAGATTATATGTTCAAGTTTTTGGTATGAGTTTATCCCAAAGGCTACCAGCGTGATCGAGATGGGGCAGGGAGAGATTTATTACACCAAAGTTGTTAAGCCGGTATTGCATTCTTTTATGGGATCAATTTTGAAGAAATGTGCAGATATTATACGTTGATGAAAGGAATAACCGGTGAGTATGGGTGCTTTATTACTTCTGTTGGTACGTGGTGGGGTGTAGAAAATATCACAGAGAAAGATGGAGAAGTGCGGGCTCAATCTGCAGATATTGACGTTGTCGCTTTATCTGAAGTTGACAAAAAGGCAGTCGTTGGCGAATGTAAATTCAAGAATGAAAAGATCGACAAAGGTATATATGACACGCTGATTAGAAGGAGTAAACTTATTTCTGCAAAATATAAAGTTTCAAAGTATATATTTTTTCGTTGTCCGGATATACGGACTGGTATGACTCGTTAGCCGATGAAGATGTTTTATTGCTTACATTGGATTCGCTGTATGAGTAAAAACAGGAATACGGTAGGACGATGGGAAAGGAGGAGCACCATGAAACAAAAAGGCAGCCAGAAATAAAACAATAGATTTCTCTTTAGAGGAAGGCCATGAGTATTTGGAACGATGCATTTTGGCAGAAAACGGCGATCAGCTTAAAACTGCATTGCAGGACGGCAGCACTATGACTCCGGATGCGCTTTATGATCAATATATTATTGGAGATACATTTCAGGTAATGAAAGAATTGCCGCCAAATTTTGTGGATCTGCTGATCGTGGATCCGCCCTATAATTTGGCAAAAAGATTATCATGGCAATAAATTTAATGCGGTTGGCAGAGAAGAATATCGGGAATATACCATAAAATGGGTGCAGGAGGTTCTTCCTTTGCTCAAAAAAGACGGCGTCTATTTATGTGTGTTGTGATTGGAGATCAAGTTTGATCATAGGTGACGTGCTTCAGGAATATTTTTGGTGCAGAATCGGATCACGTGGCAGCGCGAAAAAGGACGCGGCGCGAAATCCAATTGGAAAAACGGGATGGAAGATATTTGGTTTGCGACGGTGAGCAGAGATTATACGTTTCATTTGGATGAGGTGAAAGTGCGTAAACGGGTTCTGGCTCCGTATCGGGTAGATGGAAATCCTAAGGATTGGGAGGAAACGGATGAGGGACGTTTTCGAAATACCTGTCCGTCAAATTTTTGGGATGATATATCGATTCCATACTGGTCTATGCCGGAGAACACGGCACATCCGACCCAAAAACCGGAAAAATTGCTGGCAAAGCTGCTATTAGCAAGCAGCAGCAAAGGCGATGTTGTTTTGGATCCTTTTGCGGGATCAGGCACAACGGCTGTCGTGGCAAAGAAACTTGGGCGAAAGTTTGTTGCAATTGAACAGAATCCGTTGTATGGGGCATGGGCGCAAAAACGGCTGGAAATGGCTGAGACAGATGCATCGATTCAAGGCTATGAAGACGGTGTTTTTTGGGAGCGTAACGCCAGAAGATAAAAAAAGGGGCAGGAAATATCCTTGCCCCTTATCTTATAAAATTCAACGGTTATTTTTCAGATTGCATTAACCGAAATATCTCTCAAGCAATCCCTTAAGAGCCTTGCCGTGTCTAGCCTCGTCACGAGCCATTTCATGAACGGTATCATGGATCGCATCCAAGTTATTTTTCTTAGCGCAAGTAGCAAGATCAACTTTACCTGCTGTTGCACCGAACTCGCAATCAACTCTCCAAGCGAGATTCTTCTTGGTGGAAGCTGTCATGTTGCTTTCCAAATCGGATCCTAACATCTCTGCAAATTTAGCTGCGTGCTCAGCCTCTTCGTAAGCTGCCTTTTCCCAATAAAGTCCGATTTCCGGATATCCCTCGCGATGTGCGATGCGTGCCATGCAAAGATACATACCAACCTCGGAGCACTCACCGTCGAAGTTTGCTTTCAACTGATCGAAGATGAATTTCTTGTCTTCATCGCTGATATCAGGATTATTCTTAACGGTTTTGTCATAGATTCCGAACTCATGCTCTGCAGCAAGTGTAAGCTCGCCCTCTACTTTCTTGAACTTGTCTGCGCCAACGTGGCAAACCGGACACTCTTCCGGAGCCTGATCTCCCTCATAAATATAACCACATACTGTACAAACCCATTTTGCCATAATTGTAATCTCCTTTTCTTTGTAATTGTTGTTTAAGATATCCAAAGGTTTCGCTTGCTATGCATTCCTTTGTCATCTCAAGTTATTTGTTGTTAAATACTATCTAAGAATTTCTTAAATAGTAATGATTATCATTTACAAGACTCATTATATCATCTGATCTGATAATGTCAACAGTTTTTTGAAAAAATTATCAAAAACTTTTTCTGCACCATGTTTTACGGCATTTTAGCCTGTGCGCAGTCTGGGCAAAGTCCGGTAAAATAAATCGTATGTCCCTCGATGATGCCGTCAAATCCTGCATTGGCAATCACGTCAATGTGATTGATGCCGTCCATTTCCAGGTCTAAAACATGGTGGCACTTGCGGCAGAAGAAATGGTTGTGAGGCATAACATTGCCGTCGAAGTGGTCGTTGCCATCTCCCATGTCTAAGCGAAGTGCTTCGCCGTGATCTACGAGAAAATTCAGATTGCGATAAACGGTTCCAAGACTGATGTTTGGAAAGTCGTTCTGCAACTGCTCGTAGACGGCTTCTGCGGTAGGGTGTGATGTTGTTGAGAGCAGATATGCTTTGATAGCATCTCGCTGTTTGCTATGCCGAACACGTTGCATGAGCACACCTCCTTAAATAGTAACCATTATTGATATTATAAAAACAATAATAGAAGAAGTCAATACAAAATCGGTTTTAGACTTGGCAAAACATCAAAAATATAGATATAATAGAAAAGTGTGCAAATGAAAGCAGTATAATACCAAAGGTTTGAAAGTACAGGGGGTGTCCGGCTGTAACATTCCGGACTGGGAGAATATGGAGGATGAGAATGAATTCGATATCACGACAAATGGCGATGGTGAAATTTTACGTTCGCCGAATATATCATAATCTAAAAGTATTTGCCAAATGGGCTGTATTTTCGTCGATCACAGGATTGGTCGTCGGTGCATTCAGCACATTGTTTGCGGAATGTTTGAAATTGGTGACGCAGTTTCGGACAGCAAACCCATGGATGATCCTGCTATTACCGCTTGTTGGTATTGTTATTGTATTTCTGTATCATATTTTTCATTATAAAATGATAAAGGAACAAATATGGTACTTTCCACAATTCATGCGGAAACGGAGCTGCCGTTCAAAATGGCACCGCTTATCTTTATTTCTACGACCCTGACACACTTGTTTGGCGGCTCGGCAGGGCGCGAAGGTGCAGCTTTTGCAGTTGGGCGGAAGTATCGGTAATCAGCTTGGCCGTTGGTTTCGCTTTGATGAAAAGGATCGCCGCATTGTGGTTATGTGTGGTATGAGTGCCGCTTTTTCGGCTATTTTTGGGACTCCGATCGCTGCCGTGGTCTTTGCGATGGAGGTTGTCAGCGTAGGTGTTATGTATTATGCAGCGTTGGTTCCCTGCGTTTTTGCGTCGCTGATTGCGTCAAAGTTTGCAAGACATATGGGGATTGGACCGGATACATTTCTTATAAAGAAGATACCGGATTTTTTGATTGTGCCAAGTATAAAAGTGATCCTGCTCGCTGTTTGCTGTGCGGCGGTAAGTGTGATCTTTTGTGTGACGCTGCATTCGTTGGGAGATTTTTATCGGGATAAGCTCAAAAATCCATATATAAGGATCGTGGTTTCCAGCTTGGTGATCGTGGCGTTGACGATGGTGTTACATACTACAGATTATATGGGTGCGGGCGTGCCGATCATAGAGAGGGCGATTGCCGGACATGTCGTTCCACTTGCTTTTGTGTGGAAAATCATTTTTACAGCGTTGACGTTGGAGGCGGGATTCAAGGGAGGAGAGATCGTGCCATCTTTTTTGCGTCGGTGCGGCGTTTGGCTGCTTGTTTGGACAGTTGATCGGATTATCGCCGTCGCTTTGCGCTGCGCTTGGTATGGTGTCTGTATTTTGTGGTGTGACCAACTGCCCGATCACGTCGCTATTGATCGCTTTCGAGCTCTTTGGATATCATGGAATTCCGTTTTTTATGATCGCGATCAGTGTCAGCTATTTGCTTTCCGGGTACTACGGGTTGTATCACGACCAAACGATCGTGTATTCCAAATATAAGACGGAGTACATTAACCGCAAGGCGCGCGATTAGTAATGGACTCAAACTACGCACATCTGAAGCAGCTCTCGATAACGTTATTGGGGTGTTTGTTCAAAAGGGTGAATTGAAAGGGAAAATAGAAAAAGCTTGACAATTGCGAAATTGTGTGCTAATGTAGTAAAGGTTTTGCGAAAAGTAAAACTCACTGCCGTAGACAGTAGGTGCGGATTTCCGCGTAAGTCTGATTATAGCCGCCTACCGAGGAAGATGAAGTATCTGATATGATAATTTTACTCCTCTCTCTACGTAGAGAGGTTTTTTTATTAGAACTTTTGCGTGCAGTGCAGGGATCTTGCCAGAGCCGGTTATCGGCAGATCTGAGATGATCCTACAAAATAATGGGGCACACCCATAGAAAGGAGATACACTCATGGCAAAAGTAGAGTTGAAACAGCCTATCGTTGATGAGATTAAGGCTAAGATTGATGGTGCTGCAACTGTTGTTCTCGTTGATTATCGTGGACTTACAGTAGAGCAGGACACAAAGCTTCGTAAAGGACTTAGAGAGGCAGGATGCGAGTACAAAGTTTACAAGAACACACTGATGAAGCGTGCTTTCGAGGGAACAGATTTCGCACAGTTGGACAACCTTTTGGATGGACCTTCTGCAATCGCTATTTCTAAGGAAGATGCAACAGCTCCGATCCGCGTATTAAATAACGTAGCAAAAGAGGCTGAGGCATTAGAGTTCAAGGGTGCTGTTGTAGAGGGTACACTTTATGACATTGATGGCATCAAGTCTTTGGCAAGCATTCCTTCCAGAGAAGAACTTATTTCCAAGTTGCTTGGTTCCTTACAGTCCCCTATCACCAATCTTGCTCGTGTTCTTAATCAGATCGCTGAGAAGGGTGATGGAGCTGCAGAGGCATAATTCATGCAATGCAGATGACGCATTGTGCGTCGCAATTTTATGAAACAACGAACCAATTGGTTCACAAAATTACGATTATTACAAATTTTATGGAGGTAAACGAAATGACTACACAGGAATTTATTGATGCTATCAAAGGCATGACTGTTTTAGAGTTAAATGATTTAGTAAAGGCTTGCGAGGAGGAGTTTGGTGTATCCGCAGCAGCAGGCGTTGTTGTTGCAGCAGCAGGTGCTGGCGCTGATGCAGGTGCTGAGAAGGACGAGTTCGACGTTGAGTTGACAGAGGTTGGTCCTAACAAGGTTAAGGTTATCAAGGTTGTCCGTGAAGTAACTGGTCTTGGCTTGAAAGAAGCTAAGGAAGTTGTTGATGGCGCTCCTAAGGTTGTTAAAGAAGGCGCTTCCAAGGAAGAGGCTGAGGACATCAAGACTAAGCTTGAGGCTGAGGGTGCTAAAGTTACTCTTAAATAATTTAATGTTGATTCACATCCCGAATTATCGGGAAAAGGATAAACGAATGATGGAAAACGGATCATGCAAATGGTCCGTTTTTTCTCTATACAGGAACATTGACGTCTCTGTATAATGTGTCTGAATCAAAACAGTATTTGCATAGAATGTCTGCAATGAAGGGCTATTTGCCTTTTCGGCGTCTGCAGGCGCAATGTTTGCTGGCGGTCATCAAGAGAAAGCTAACTTCATCCCATGATTTTTTCATTGCAACGATGCGGCGGTTAAAACCCTGACAGCAGCAAAAACGTCGTGAAATCCATTGTTTTAGACACATTGTAGATACATCTCCTTCCTTATTTGCAAAGTTTGATCCGAAAAAGTTTATATGGTTTACTCAAACTTCCCATACCGGAAGTTATTGTACAGCCACATATTGCTTATTATGTCAGCAATAAATGAACTATTTTGCAGCCAATATATTTAATTGTTCTGTCATTAGAGAACTAAGATAATTGCCGAAGAACGCAGAGTTTTTACGTGATTTCTTATTTTGTTAAGTCTCTGATGAATACATGCCTGAAGGATTGTCTGAGATGTCCCGGTTTAGCAAGGTATCATCCATTTTTGGACGGGACGCTTTCGCTACACTGCGCTACGCCACGTTACTTAATGTCTCTGAAACACGAGACATAAGTAACGACGAGCGCAAAGTCCCTTTCAAAAATGATGATTACCTTGCTTCCGGGACTTCAAGTTTCCGAAAGGCATGTAAATCAATCATCAGAGACAACAAAATTTAGAAATCACTAAAAACGAAAATGCGGCAAGGCAATTACTATAGTTCTCTGGTGGCAGAAATCGCTCTTTGGTGGCTGCAAAATGCTATATAGTCATTGACATAATAAGCAATATGTAGCTGCGAAGAATTTGAGGTATGGGAGGTTGGAGTGGTTTACTATAATATATGCTTTTGGATGGAGGATGTGTTAATATAGGCGAATAATATTATCCCGTGTGATATGTGTGAACAGGAAAGGAAGGACGTGCCATGAAGAAAACAGTATTGATCACAGGTGCTACCGGAGGGATCGGTTTAGCGTTTGCAAAGTTATTAGCGAAGAAAGAATATCGTTTGTTGCTGGTATCTTCCAGTGAGAAGCGTTTGCAGCACTTGAAAGAGTTATTGTTGCGTGTAAATCCCAATTTAGCAGTGGAGATATATGCAGAGGATCTTGCGGTGCAGGGAGCGGCAGGACGACTGTATGATCGGATCGGTAAAGACGGCTGGCAGGTTGATGTGCTGATCAATAACGCAGGCTTTGGTATGGTAGGTGCCGCGCATACGCTGGATATGGAAAAAGAGGAACAGATGCTTCAATTGCTCGTGGTAACGCCGACGCAGTTGTGTAAATGCTGTCTGCGTGACATGTACAAACGTGGTTCGGGAAAAATATTGAACGTAGCATCCGTAGGTGCATTTCAACCGGGACCGTATACGGCGTCTTATTATGCTTCGAAGAGTTATCTTTACCAATATAGTCAGGCGATCCGCTTGGAAGCAAAAAAAACAGGGTGTTCAGGTGTGTACGCTGTGTCCGGGTTCTACACGAACACATTTCTTTGAAAAAACAGGAGCTAAGACGCCAATTTGGGCAATGTCGCCGGAGCGCGTTGCAAAAGAGGCGTGGGAAGGATTAAATGCGGATAAGGCAGTTGTGGTTCGGGGATGATAAATCGGCTGCTGCGTCTTGTGCCGGCGCAGATCAAAGCTTGCGGCGTGGCGCTGCTAAAGAAACATACCTAAAAAAGACACTATTAAAATCGAAAGAAAATGGTAGCCATAGTGCTATAAAAGAAATCTGCCTAAAAGAGCAACAAAAAAGCCCCTACCCAACAGTCCGTGCTGTCAAATTGGGACTTTCATGCGCGATCAGGGGTTCGAACCCTGGACACCCTGATTAAGAGTCAGGTGCTCTGCCAACTGAGCTAATCGCGCAAAACGTATTGTTTTACAACGAAATATATTATAGCAAAGCAACCTGCGAAATGCAAGCGTTTTTTGAAAAAATTACAAAAACTAAAAACATAAAAATACGTAATGAAAAGTCTTTATAAAAAATCACCGATTCAAAATTGTTTGTCATAGTTTTTGCCCACATAATAAGTCAATATAGCATCTTTCGCGCGATACCATTCTTTAAGGATGGTTTTGCTTCCGCAGAACAGATCAAAGGATTGCAGTTCTTTGGTGTCATATACCTTTTTGGGTCTGATCGTTGTCAGATTTTTCTCTTTGGAAAGGCGCAGACCGGTATCGAACAGTGTTCCGTAATCCAGACAGTAGTAAGTGCCGTTTTTGGCACCATGTGAGCGCAGAGTGTTTAGTGTGCTTGGTCCAGCCGGATCGCCGTAAACTAAGAGATAACATTCATTCTTGCGCAGCAAAGGTGTAATGTTGCTGCTTTTATAGACGGCAGAAACGGAATTCGCATCCAAACAAGGACTGTCGAAAGTATAAGCATCGATCGTATTGCCGACTTGCAAAGGATGCGTCGACTTGATGTTCTTTAACAGTTTTAACTTATACGTTGCAAAGAGAGAATTGTATTTCACATCTTCGGTCACCTGAAAAATGCCGACGTTTTTGTATTCGTCATATAAATGCTTGATGTTCTTTTTGCGCTGCGCCGTCCGGATACTTTTGAGCCAATTGATGGACGTCTCGTCTTTATCGAGCAGCATATCACGCTTGAGAAACTGCACTTTTGAGATGGAACGAGCGCCGTATCGTGCTGTGTAGGAAGCAACAGGAGCTTTGGGAGTGGAGAGCTTTTCACTCAAAAGCTTTTGCGAGTACAGCAATGCTGCCCCCACACAAAATAATGCAAGTGCGATGAGGGTTATGGAAAACCAATAGTTTTTCTTGCTTTTCTTAAGGTTTTCTTTGCTCATAGCCGATTCTGATTTATGATTTCCTGTATTTCTGCGAACTGTTTTAATCTGCTTTCTATACTCTATTGTGTTCCTCCTCTATGGCCAATGGAAATGTAACGATCACTTTGAACAGATCGCCGTCAACGTGCAATGCGAGAGTACCATTCATTAACTCGGCCAGATTTTTAGCAATGGACAAGCCAAGCCCATTACCTTGTGTGCTGCGAGAACTGTCACCGCGTACGAAACGCTCCAGTAATGCATCGGTGCTCTGTTCCAGAGGGTATTGCGATGTGTTACGGAAAGTGATCTGTGCACATTGGTCGACTGTGGCGAGATCGATATAAACACGGGTGCCGGGTTGTGAATATTTACATATATTACCCATTAAATTATCGAATATGCGCCAGAGATGTCGACTGTCTGCGGTAATGACAAGGTCCGGTAGATCTGCGTTATCGACGTTCGGATCGATCATAGGGGTACTTTGCTGCTTGCGAAGGATCAATTCTAAACCTGCCTGAGTTAGTTTGTCGGTAAATTCACCGGCAGTTTGTGCCAGCAGTATATTTAAGTTGCAAGGTTCCGGGCAAACGGTTAGATTGCCGGTTGATGCTTTGGAGGCCTCGATCAGGTTCTCGATCAGCTTTTTTAGCTTGCCGGATTGACGATCAAGGACATCTAAGTATTGCGCCTTTTCTTCCTCCGGCAGATTATCTGCTTTTAACAAGTCTACATAATTTATAATAGAAGTTAAAGGTGTTTTTATGTCATGTGACACATTTGTGATCAATTCTGTTCGAAAACGTTCGCTTTTCATCTTGTCCTGCACTGCTATTTGGATGCCGTCCTGCAGTCGATTCAGTGTTTCGGCGTGGCGGCGGAAAGGTCCAAACAATTTTGAGGTGTCCAATTTGGTGGACAGAGCATCTTCGGCGAGACTGCGGCTCGCATCTGTCAGTTTGGTAAATTGTTCCACACAGAATAGAAGAAACAATGCTTCTGCAACTTTGTAAATAGCAAAGGTGATAATTTCAAGATCCGTATTCATGTCGGTTATGCCGATCACAAACAGTTCGATCAGCGTGAGTACGATCCATACGACGCCAATCCTCACTGCTAAATGTATATGTGTGCCGATAAACTCTGACGCCCATTTCAAGTTGTGGGTCAAATTGGATTTAATACGACGTAACAGCTGCATAACGCCGTGGCATACTGTGTATTTGCGGAACGTTTTGGTACCAAGCCGTTCACCCAGATTAACGAAAACAGAGCTTAACAGGAAGAAGAAAAGCACTATTCCGCCAACGGCGAGAAGCAGATTTCCGCTCATTAATAATTTCTTGGACTGTAGTGTGCGCAGCAATAAGAAACTTATAAAGTAGACAACCCAAGCCGATATAAAGGTCATACTACTGAGATAGACCAATAAGGGAATGCGTGTCATGAAGGAAGGTTTCCCGGATGACTTTAGCAGTATTGTCTGGTGGCAGCACTGGTATAATGCACCAAGTAAAGCAATCAATAATAATGCCGTTACCAAAGGAATGGCATAGCAGATCGGATATAATGTGTTAACAAGCTTGGTCGTGTAAGCAAACAGGTCATGCTTTGAAGTGTCTACAGGAGTAGAAACTTTGGAACTGATGGAATAGAAGTGTGTTTCGTCCGTGGTCTGTATGCTATAGTATACGGTTGCGTGAACCATTTGTAATGGAATCCGTCTGCCGTTTTGTGTGACGGTCTTTGGATGGTTGTAGGCACCCAGATAATAAATGGCGGCATCTGATTTTGATAAAAACTCAGATGCAGGAAACTGACTGTCCTCGGAACCCCAATAGACCACAGGATCGGTAAGCTGCCAAGAGGCTGCCATACGATCGCTTTTGATATCACGCATTTCAATATCTTTGGTATAGTAAGGAATATCATCTAATATGATGCGAACGGGATTCACGTCATGGATATAATTACGTATATTCAAGTTCTCATAGCTTTTGTCTACACAGACGTAACAGCTCCGGCGCTTGGAATATTTAAAGGTCAATGAACTTCTGGCACTTGCTACTCCTTTAGCCTTAACCACAGCGAAGGCGGTTGGAATTTCGACGGTCCTGACCGGAAAATAGTATTGTGATTTGGTTCGATAGTACAACAGTCCATTGGTAGTGCATTGAATCTGATCTATCGTTGTAGAGTGTTTTCGGTATAGATCGACATCTGTTCCGTCATAATCTGTGGTAATGTTGTTTTGCAGGATCGTAGCAAGATTTGGCTCCGGCACAGATCGTGTTGCCTTTGTGTCGGTAAATGTAGTGTGATACAGATGTGCAGACGCTGGCTGAGCATCAATTTCCATATTCCATACACCGAACACGCTGTATTTGAAGTTGGTGATCTTTTTTTTGTTGACAACGGCATCTTCATCTTTCTTTTTATTGATCTCGCTCATGATGGTAGCTTCGTAATATTTCGTCAACAGATCGTACTTGTTGTTCAAGATTTCTTTCTTGGACTGGTCTTTATACATTCCAAGTTGATAGCATAATAGCGACAATAAAATACCAAGGATCAGACCGGTACCGGTGATCATCGCAATGGCAATAGCACCGATCTGCCGTTTTTTGATTTGGTGATTTGTTTTCATATACTCCTCCAATCTGAAGTGGATCACTTCATTCCTGCATCGCATTGTATCGCAATGTTATGACGCAGATCTTCCAAAATATTAATTGTTATCCAGTTTATAACCGCGTCCCCACACTGCTTTTTAAATAACGTGGTTCTGCCGGGTTATATTCGATTTTTTCTCGTAAGTGTCGGATGTGTACGGCGACAGTGCTTTCTTCACCATAAGCATTGTCGTGCCATACGTTTTGGTAGATTTCACGTGGTGTAAAGGATTGTCCGATGTGCTGCATCAAAAATAACAGTATATTGTATTCGATGCGTGTCAGCGCAATGGGATCAGAGTCTAACGTGACTTCCTTGGTAATTGGATTTAATACGATACCGCCAACAGAATAAACATCGCTTTGCGTTTTGCCGCCGCCAAGCTGCATATAGCGGCGAAGCTGTGATTTAACACGTGCCTGAAGCTCGATGGGATTGAATGGTTTTGTTATGTAATCATCAGCGCCGACTGTTAAACCGAGCACTTTGTCAATATCTTCGCTTTTGGCGGTTAACAAAATCACAGGAACATTGCTAAATTCGCGTAGCTTCGTGAGTGCAGCGATGCCGTCCATATGAGGCATCATAATGTCCAGAAGAACCAAATGGATTTCCTCTTCTGTTAGAATTTTGAGTGCATCTGCGCCATTGTAGGCTTTGAAAATTTTATAGTCGTCGTTGCGTAAGTAGATTTCTAATGCGGTAACGATATCTTTTCATCGTCACACAGTAATATTTGGTACATGTTTCCCTCCGTAATATTTATTGCCTCCTTACAAGATTTATCTTGCATAGTTCTATTGTAGAGAAATGAATCTTAAAATTCAACATGCTATTTGTTTAAGATTTTATTAAGAAACTCAACCTGCGCACATTTGAAGCTGCTCTTGATAAGGTTATTGGGATGTTTGTTCAAAAAGGGTGAATTGAAAAAAGTCGGAAAAGTGGGAAAAGTAAAAAAACACTTGCTTTCCATGCGAAAGTGTGATATATTAAACGAGTTGCTGACATTGATGTGTCAGATATGCGCGATTAGCTCAGTTGGCAGAGCACCTGACTCTTAATCAGGGTGTCCAGGGTTCGAACCCCTGATCGCGCATTTTTTATTTTAAAAGTAGGTGTCAAAATTTTTTTGGCACCTTTGTTTATTAATTAATAGGAAACTAATTGAGGCAAGGCAATTGCTATAGTTTCTTCATGGCAGAACCCACAATATGGTGGCTGCAAAATATAATGAAACTATCGACATAATAAGCAATAAGTGACCAGATGGCAGCTTCGGATGTGCGAAGTTGGAATGAAAAATATATTTATATGGAATTACTGTGTTCTATGACGGGAATGGTTTGACATGAATATATCCGTAGGCATATAATAAAAAGTGCGAGTAAGATGCGGCGAGACATAGAAATACTTACGTAGGCGGTATTTTGATATACGTTTTATGTGTAAACCGGGTGACCGGTATTGTGTATATATTTTCTCGTTGTAATAAAATCAAAGTATAGAGAGGTACATAATATGATAGAAAAAAAAATGGTGAAATTTGTTGAGGGAAGCTCGGTTACAAGAGCAATGTTTGAGGAAGGGAAGAAGATGGCGGTTGAGTTTGGCGCAGAGAACGTCTATGATTTCAGTCTTGAAACCCAAGTGTAGAGCCTCCAAAACAGGTTAAAGAAGCCATTATTGAGACATTGAATGAGGATGCACCGAATTTCGTGCATGGTTATATGAACAACTCCGGATACGAGGAAGTGCGCGAGAGAATTGTACAGTCCTTAAATCGCCGCTTTGACACAAAGTTTTCTCAGAATAATATCATTATGACAGTAGGTGCTGCAGGTGGTCTTAATGTTGCGCTTAAAACATTGTTAGATCCGGGCGATGAAGTAATCGCATTTGCACCATATTTTGGAGAATATAATAATTATGTAGCTAACTTTGACGGTGTAATGGTAGTTGTACCGGCAGATGTACCTTCTTTCCAGCTTGATCTTGAGACATTTGCAAAGAAGATCACGGCAAAGACGAAAGCAGTGATAGTCAATAATCCGAACAATCCTACCGGTGTAGTATATTCAGAAGAAACGATTCAGAAATTGGCAGCAGTATTGGAGGAGAAGCAAAAAGAGTTTGGAACGCAGATTTACCTTATTGCAGATGAACCATACCGTGAGCTTGCTTATGATGGCGTAGAAGTGCCATATCTGACGAAGTATTATCGTAATACAATTGTAGGATATTCTTATAGTAAATCTCTGTCTCTTCCGGGTGAGCGTATTGGTTACCTTGTGATTCCGGATGAGGTAGATGATTTTGAAAATGTTATTTGTGCAGCAAATGTTGCGAATCGTATTTTAGGATTTGTAAATGCACCATCTTTGATGCAGCTTGCGGTATCAAAATGTCTGGATGCGACAACGGATGTTGCAGCCTATGATGCCAACCGAAAGCTGCTTTACAATGCTCTGACAGAGTATGGCTTTGAGTGCGCTAAACCGGAAGGGGCTTTTTATCTTTGGGTTAAGGCTAAGGAAGATGATAAGGCATTTGTTGCCAAAGGAAAAGAGTTCCATATTTTAATGGTTCCGGGAAGTGCATTTATGTGTCCTGGTTATGTGCGGATTGCTTATTGTGTGGATCATGCGATGATCGAGCGCTCGCTTCCGGCATTTAAGAAGCTGGCTGAGTGTTATCAGTAAATAAGTGTAGCAATTCTAAGCGGACGACAGAAAAGAGGTACGACATGAGTAGATTGGAAGATAATTTTCGCAAAGTAGAGCCGTATGTTCCGGGCGAACAGCCTAATTTGCCGGACATGGTTAAGTTGAATACTAACGAAAATCCATATCCGCCATCACCAAAGGTGGCAGAAGCACTGCAGAAGTTTGAACTCGACAGCCTGAGATTATATCCGGATCCGGCATCGACAGACTTAGTCAATGCGCTGGCAGAAAGATATCATGTGCAGGCAGATCAGGTGTATACAGGAGTAGGATCCGATGATGTACTTGCTATTGCGTTTTTGACATTTTTTAATTCGGGTAAACCGATTTTGTTCCCGGATATTACATATTCGTTCTATGATGTATGGGCAGAATTATTTCAAATTCCGTATGAGCGTCCGGCTTTGGACGATGCCTTTGCACTTCGATTGGAAGATTATCAGTGCGAAAATGGCGGTATCGTGATAGCCAATCCAAATGCACCGACGGGTATTCGTCAGAGTGAGGAGTTTTTGCGCGCAGTCATCGAAGCTAATCCGAATGTTGTTGTCATAATTGATGAGGCATATGCAGATTTTAGCGGTTATACAGCACTTCCGCTGGTGGACGAGTATGAAAATGTTGTGGTAGTACAAACGTTTTCAAAATCTCGCTCTATGGCAGGAATGCGTATTGGTCATGCAATCGGTAATGCGAAATTGATCAAGGCAATGAACGACGTTCGATATTCGTTTAACAGTTATCCGATGACTCGTTTATCCGTAGCACTTGGCGTTGCTGCGTTATCAGATCAGGATTATTTTGAGGGGACTACAGCGAAGATTGTTGCAACACGAGAGCGCACCAAACAGGCACTTACGGAGCTTGGTTTTACGTTTGGAGATTCGATGACAAATTTTATTTTTGCGACACATAAAACTGTTCCAGCTACACATTTGTTTGAAGAATTGCGCAAGCAGCACATTTTTGTCAGGTATTTTTCCAATCCGCGCATTGACAATTATCTGCGAATATCCATTGGAACGGATGCGGAAATGGATCGTTTTTTGGCTGCGGTACAGGAAATTATTGCTCAGTGGGATAAATAAAGAGCATGAGGTTTTTGCTCGGTATACTGTTGGGAAGCATAAGTTAGCATTGACAGCATAATGCTGGGAAATATAAGTTAGTGCTAGGAAGCATAAGTTGGCGTTGACAGAAGCAGAGGATAGTGATATTCTCATATATATAAAAAGATAGAGGTCGCACTCTTCATGAGTAGGATTTCGGATGCGTCAGGCGCAGTAGATGAGATCAGAAAGGGAACAGTGCCGAAAGAAAGCTTGTCCTGCAGCAAGATTTCTTGGGCATGGCGTGAATAACGACATGACTGTCATCAAGAGGATGGAGAGCTATCGGTTTGAAGAGATACTTCAAAGAGGTGATACATCCCGTGTATCACCTCTTTTGTTAGCTGGGTAACTCGAATTTCCCGTAAAATGGCATTTGCAAAAGGTAACTGTGAGTGCATGGGTGGGAAAATGCTCAAACGACAACCAATATCTAAAAATCAGAACCCCGATTTGGGAATAGCGAAAGCAGAATGGAGGAAATTATGTCAATTTTTACAGGAGCAGGCGTGGCTTTGGTCACACCAATGAAAGAGAACTTGGAGGTAAACTACGACAAATTAGATGAGATTTTGGAGTGGCAGATTGCAGAGGGAACGGATGCGATTATTATTTGTGGAACGACCGGAGAGTCTGCAACTTTATCTGAAGAAGAGCATGCAAATGTGATTCGTTTTGCGATTGAGCGTGTAAATCACCGTATTCCGGTCATTGCCGGCACCGGTTCTAACTGCACGGCAACAGCAGTACAGCTTAGCAAAGAAGCTTCTGAGGCAGGAGCAGAGGGTGTGCTTGTTGTAACTCCGTATTACAACAAGCAACACAGAATGGTTTGATTGCACATTATAAAAAGATTGCGTCAGAGATCACGGCACCGATCATTTTATACAATGTACCAAGCCGTACCGGTTGCGGAATGACACCACAGACCATCGCTACACTTATTAAAGATGTAGACAATATTGCAGGTGTGAAAGAAGCTTCCGGTAACATCAGCGCTGTAGCGCAAATTCTGCACCTGTGCGATGGTAATGTGGATCTGTATTCCGGAAATGACGACCAGACAATTCCGATGCTTTCTTTGGGAGCAAAAGGCGTGATTTCTGTGTTGTCAAATGTTGCGCCGAAGTATACACATGAGATGGTTATGAATTATTTGAATGGAAATGTGAAGCAGAGTGCCAAGATGCAGCTTGATGCACTTCCGTTATGTGATGCATTGTTCTGTGAAGTAAATCCGATCCCGGTAAAAGCTGCTATGAATATGATGGGTAAAAACGTTGGTTCATTACGTGCACCTCTGACAGAGATGGAAGATGCTAACAAGGAGATCTTAAAGAGAGAAATGGCAGCGATGCACTTGATTTAAGGTGTCTCGCTCGAATTACTTTAGAATGATCTGGGGTTTAAAAGGAGTCGGCCTGTGGCAGAGGGAGCTACCACAGGCCCAATGAAAAAAATGAAAAAGAATCTATCTCAAACATAAGTCAGTCGGCTAGTTTGGTAGAAATCAAATGCTTCTTTTGATTTCACTGTTTTTCTTGAAATCTGTTCTCTTTGATTTCTATGTATACATAATAGCATGCAAATGTGGACAGAATTTGTCCATATTCTAAAAAAAAATCTTAATTTTCAAAACGATTTGTAAAAAACGCTCAAACCTTGCGGTCTAAGCGTTTTAAGGAAACTTGTTGTTGCTTTTCTCGATTTTATGCTTTAATTAGCGCTGTCCATATTTTTCCAAAATGGCATTAATACGTTCTGCAGGGTTTAATAAACCGCTAATGGATTGATCGTGGTTTAAGGTGTCGATCAATAAGGCGATATACTTGCTCATGTCTACGCTGACATAATAGTCTCTAGACAAAACTTCTTCCGGCTGATATACAAGGTTTGTTGTGAGAACCTTATCGATCAAGCCTTTTCGTGTGCTTCATCAAATTTGGACATGCCGTTTGTAAACAGACCAAACGTTGCAGCAACAAAAATACGATTTGCTTTGCGCTGCTTTAACTGTGTTGCAACATCGATCATGCTTTCACCCGAGGAAATCATATCATCGACGATGATAACATCTTTGCCCTGCAGGTCAGAGCCGAGGAACTCGTGGGCAATGATCGGATTGCGTCCGTCAACAATGCGGCTGTAATCGCGACGTTTATAGAACATACCCATATCGATGCCAAGAACGTTTGCGTAATATACAGCACGTCCCATAGCACCTTCATCCGGGCTGATTACCATCATATGATCTGCATCAACCTTAAGGTCCGGCACGTTCTTCAGAAGTGCTTTGATGAATTGATACGTAGGCTGAACGGTTTCGAAACTATTCAAAGGAATTGCGTTTTGAACGCGAGGATCATGCGCATCAAAGGTGATAATACTTTCAACACCCATTTGTGTTAATTCGTGCAATGCCATTGCGCAGTCCAAGGATTCGCGTGCACTGCGTCGATGCTGTCTGCTTTCATATAAGAAAGGCATGATCACAGTGATGCGGCGTGCCTTGCCACCAACTGCAGCAATGATACGCTTAAGATCCTGATAATGATCATCCGGCGACATGTGATTCGTGTGTCCGCAAACGGTATAAGTTAAGCTGTAATTGCAGACATCAACTAATAAATACAAATCATCTCCACGCACAGATTCGTTGATGATGCCTTTCGCCTCGCCGGAACCAAAACGCGGGCAGGCGGAATCAATCAAGAAAGAATCACGGTTGTATCCTGCAAAGGTAGATGCGGTAGCATTTTGTGCAGCGCGATCCTTTCGCCAGTCAACGATATAATCGTTTACTCGTTTGCCCATGTCGTGGCTGCTCTCCAGCGCCAAGATACCAAGGGTACCAACAGGAAGTGTGTCTGCTAACTTGTCATGTCGTTTCATAGTAAAATGTCCTCCGTATGAATTTATATAATTGTTATCATGTTATTTGGCAGTTAATCTAGCCTTCTGACGTATATCATCTCCAATTATTAAGAAGAAATGAAAAAACCGAGAAAACGTGAGAAAATACGCTCGCTGTATCGGTCACGTAATTCCTGAAACGATAAATTGGTCGAGATGATGGTTGACTTATGGTTGATATGGCGCTCCTCAATAAAATAATACAGCTGAGAAGACGTAAAGCCATTGACCAATTCTGCCCCAAGATCATCTATAATGAGCAAATCACTTTGCAGCATATATGCAATTTGTTCGTTTGAAGTGGAAATATCCTCATGACGGAACTTATTCCTCTCTAAAATATCAAAAAGCTGCAATGAAGTCAAGTAAAGCACCGTGTGAGATGTATCCAAAAGTTTCTTGGCGATACAGTGCGTCAGAAAGGTTTTGCCGACGCCTGTAGAACCATAGAATATCAGGTTGTCATAGGAATCATCAAAGTGCTTGATATAGTCTAGACAGACCGTTTTTACCTTGCGAATATTTTGGCGGGCTGTTAGAGAAAGATTTTCATTGACGATGGTGTCATCGTAGTAACTATCATCAAAGGTGTCAAAATTCTCATGATTCAGAATGTCCATAAGATTTGAACTTTCATAAAGAGCCTTGATCTCAGCGTTTTTAAGGCAGTGACAAGGTTCGTTGTTCTGATAGCCGGTGTCTTTGCAGTCCGGACAGGTATAAATGCTTTGCAGATAATCTTCCGGATAGCCGTGATGTAACAGCAGTGCCTTTTTGCGGGACAGCAATGCTTCGCGTTTTGCGCTGTATTCAGCTTCGCTCTTTGGGTCCGGTTCGGTCTGAAACAATTCTTTGCGCGCCTGCGTCAGTGATAAGTCCATAATATCGTGTTGGATCTGTTCTAATTCCGGAATTTCAGCAAAAAGTGTTTCGTACCGCTTATCCAGTATGCGCTGATTGTTCATTCGCGTCTGATCATATTGAAACATGATATCGCGATATTGTGTGTTGGATATTCCCATGGCGTCTCCTCCTGGTTGCTGCGTGATGGTATGTGCTGCGGTCTGTCATCAGATCGTACTATTGCATAAGTAATTTGCGCTCCAATTCCTGTAATTCCTCGCTGCTGACATCCCGTTGCTTGAAATTTTGGAATTGATTGCGCGGTGTTTGTTTACCGGATGTGGAAGGTTTCTTCTTTTCTTTTTTGCTCTTTGGTCTGTGCATAGTGCAGATCTGATTGTTCTACACCTTGTAATGTGCGAACGTTTTGCTCATTCCAATGAGACAAAATCCCTTCGGTGTATTTGAAGTCTGCGTGGTGCAGCTTAAGCACAGTGCGGTTGCAGGCCTCTAAGATCACACTAAGATCCATATTCCAGTCATTTTGCCAATGATCCACATATTTTTTTTCGATTTCTGCAAGACCGCGACCAAGTCCTAAAGCCTTGGAAACAGCATTGTAGGAAGCCAGATATCGTACAGAAGCATTCTGTGCCTGTTCCGGTGTTTTGATCCCCTGCTCGTGCCATGACAGGGCGACTGTCTGAATGTAATTGCAGGCGGTCTTCCCCATAGAAATGCAGTAGTCGTAGAGATGCAGGATCAGTTCTCTGGAAAAATGCAGTGTACCATACAAATAGGTAATAAGCTGTATTTCGGTTGGTTTCATTGGGCGTTCAAGGTAGCTTTCGACAACATTGCATACCCATACGAAATCCTCGTTGGCGGACAATTCTTGAATCTGTTCCGGAGGAACTTGAATTGGTTTCACGGCAGAGGAATTGTTCTCCTGCGCGGAATTGCTTGCTCTGTGAACATCGGAATTGACATTAGAAGGAGCGTCGGTTCCGGATGATTCATAAGTTGATGTATTCGCTGCGTCGGTTTCTGAGAAATCAGAATTGCGTCTATCGAGCGCACCGGTTTCTGAGAGATCAGAATTGCGTCTATCAAGCGCACCGGTTTCTGAGAAATCAGAATTGCGTCTATTGAGCGCACCGGTTTCTGAGAGATCAGAATTGCGTCTATCGAGCGCACCGGTTTCTGAGAGATCAGAATTGCGTCTATTGAGCGCACCGGTTTCTGAGAGATCAGAATCTACGCCTAGCGATGCAGCAGATTCTTTTGCGGTGTTTTCATAAGTGTCGAAATCACGTTCCGCAAAGGGGATCAGCATTTCGAGTCCTAAACTCTCCGGTTGCTTTGTCGCGGTTTAAGGACATAAGCCCCCTTTTTCTCCCAGTACATTAACGCCCGCAAAATATCTTTTTCTGTATTTTCTAATTGATCCGCAAGAGAGGAAATGGAAAAATTACTTTCCTTTGCCTGCAGACATTTCGCAATGTAGAGATACACCTTAACGTAACTGCCGTTGGCAGCTGGCATATAATCTTCAATAAAGCTGTTATATATCGTTGTGATCGGCGGTATATGGTTAGTACAAAGTAATATATGATCCATTGCAGCCTCCGTATATGTAAAGTAAATTACACGTTATATTTCCGTGCGAATTGTATTTTAACACAGTTTCTTTGGAAAGAAAATAGCACACAAATACACATTCAAGCTGTGGACTAAATTGTGGATAATGTGGATAACTCGTATCAAAATGATCAAGATTGCGGATTTTCAACATTTATCTGCTGTTAATTGTGTAAAAAATATCCACAACGGATTGTGCAGAGATATGCACAGTCACATTGTGGATAATGTGGATAACTATTCTTTGACCAGGTCTTCGCCAATAGTTACTAGATTTCCGGCACCCATAGTTATTAACAAGTCACCGTCGATACAATTTTCCAATAAAAATTTTTTGATCTGTTCAAAATCCGGGAAGTAATAAGCATCTTTGCCTAATTTCTTCATTTCTTCCTGTAGAGTTTTAGAAGAAATATCACCGGGATCAGCCTCTCTGGCGGCATATATGTCTGCAAGCACAACATTATCTGCGAGGGAAAGCGCCTCTGCAAATTCGTGCAGCAATGCTCGGGTGCGGCTGTATGTATGTGGTTGGAATACGCACCAAAGACGCTTATGTGGGAACTTGGCAGCAGCCTGCAGCGTTGCTTTGATCTCCGTAGGATGATGTGCATAATCATCGACCACGGTGACTCCGTGGAACGATCCTTTTTGTTCGAAACGACGTTCCGTGCCGTGGAAGGCGAGGAGTCCCTCTTGGATCGTCTCCATAGGAATATCATAATATTCTGCAGTGGCGATGGCTGATAAAGCGTTGGCTACGTTGTGTCTTCCGATTACTGACAAACGAACGCGGATGCCGGTTTCTTTGCCGAATCGAACTAATTCAAAAGAACCGCAGCCGTCTTCGCCGAATGTAATATCCTTTGCTTCGTAATCTGCAGGATTTTCCAAGCCGAATGTAATGATTCGGCAGTCTAGATCGTTTGTGATCGCATCAAGCTTTTCGATATCGGAGTTGATGATCAGTACACCGTCCTTTGGCAAGAGCTTTGCAAAGCGGTGAAAAGAGTGGCGAATGTCATCCAGGTCCTTAAAAAAGTCTAGGTGATCTGCATCAATATTCAAAATAATACCTGCCGTTGGATGGAATTTCAGAAAGCTATTGGTGTATTCGCAGGCTTCGGTGATGAAATTCTCGGAATGGCCGACACGGATATTGCCGTGGATCGCATCCAAGATACCGCCAACGGAGATTGTTGGATCTTTCTTGGCGGCTAAGAAAATATGTGTCAGCATGGAAGTTGTTGTTGTTTTGCCGTGTGTACCGGAAACGCCAATGGCATTCGTATAGTTTTTCATGACCTGTCCAACCATTTCGGCACGCTCCATCATAGGAAGTCCTATTTCTTTGGCGGCGCGAAATTCGGGATTGTCCGGATGAATAGCGGCGGTGTATACGACAAAGTCAATGTCGGAAGTGATGTTATTGCTTTTTTGACCATACAATACTTCCACCCCTAAGGATTGTAAATGCTCTGTAATTTTGCTGCGGTTTGCGTCGGAGCCCTTTACGGTAAAGCCGGCATCGTGTAACAGCTCAGCAAAACCGCTCATGCTGATGCCTCCGATGCCTATAAAATATGCAGTACATGGTTTGGTTAATTGAATTTGATACATAATTCCCTCCATATAAAAAAAAGCCGTCCAAAAGTGGGGCGGCATATTTTGTAAAATTGGCCTGCCTGCAAGAAATGTGCTCCAGCGAACCAATCCTTGTGTCAGTCTTTTCTATTATTATAGAACACAAATGCAAAAAAGCAAATTAAATAGTGTTTACAGTTTAGAAATAATTTGTTAAAAATTGAAACAAAGCTGGTGGACAATGTAAAAACTCGTCAAATAAGGGTTTTTATGCAAAAATTGTATGAAATGTATAAAAAATATCAATTTTCAAAAGAAAATTTATGAAATTTGTTCACATTTTACAGTGGTTGTGATATACTTAAATCATTAAGAAATACATAGTAAGGGGTGATTGCGTGATTAAGAAAGAAATGATAGCAATGTTACTGGCAGGTGGACAGGGATCCAGGTTGGGGGTTCTGACTGCTGATGTTGCTAAACCAGCGGTAGCGTTTGGTGGGAAGTACCGTATTATCGATTTTCCATTGAGCAATTGTATTAATTCGGGTGTAGATACAGTCGGTGTGCTGACACAGTACCAGCCGCTACGCCTGAACACACACATTGGAATTGGTATTCCTTGGGATTTGGATCGTAATGTAGGTGGCGTTTCTATTTTGCCGCCATATGAGAAGAGTACCAGCAGTGAGTGGTATACAGGTACAGCGAATGCTATATATCAGAATTTGCGATATATGGAATATTACAACCCGGACTATGTGCTGATTTTGGGCGGTGACCATATTTACAAGATGGATTATGAAGTGATGCTGGATTTCCACAAAGCAAACAAGGCAGATGTAACGCTTGCAACGATTCCGGTTCCGATGGAAGAGGCTAGTCGTTTTGGCGTTGTTATCACAGATGAGAATAAGCAGATTCAGGAATTTGAGGAGAAACCGGAGCATCCTCGCAGCAACCTTGCTTCGATGGGTATCTACATTTTCTCTTGGCCGGTGCTTCGTGAAGCGTTGATCAAGTTAAAGGATCAGCCGGCATGTGACTTTGGTAAACACATTATTCCATATTGCCATGAGAAAGGTGATCGTATTTTTGCATACGAATACAATGGCTATTGGAAAGATGTTGGAACGCTTGGCTCATATTGGGAGTCAAACATGGAGTTGATCGATCTCATTCCGGTCTTCAATCTGTATGAAGAATTTTGGAAGATCTATACGAAGAGTGATCGCATTCCACCTCAGTATATCGCAGAGGATGCCATCGTTGATAAGGCGATCATTGGTGAAGCATCAGAGATATACGGAGAGGTACATAGCTCTGTTATCGGTTCGGGGTTACGATCGAGCCGGGTGCGATTGTGCGGGATTCTATTATTATGAGTTCTACTACGATCAAAGCGGGAACGATAGTCGATAAGTCGATTATCGCTGAGAATGTAACTGTTGGCAAAGATTGTAAGCTTGGTGTCGGAGAAGAGCTGCCAAATAAGGTTAAACCGGATGTGTATGCATTTGGTCTTGTAACGATTGGTGAAGACAGCGTGATTCCGGATGGCGTGCAGATCGGTAAAAACACAGCGATCAAAGGCGTTACGGAACCATCAGATTATCCGGACGGAGTTCTTGCAGGCGGTGAAACTTTGATTAAGGTAGGTGACAGATAATGAGAGCGATTGGAATAGTATTAGCAGGTGGTAATAATAGCAGAATGCGTGAATTGTCCAATAAACGTGCAACGGCAGCGATGCCGATCGCGGGAGGGTTTCGCAGCATAGATTTTGTACTAAGCAACATGAGTAACTCTCACATTCAGAAAGTTGCGGTTTTTACGCAATATAATGCAAAGTCGCTGAATGAGCATTTGAATTCTTCAAAATGGTGGGATTTCGGAAGAAAGCAGGGCGGTCTGTATGTATTCACACCGACAACGACGCCGGAAAACAGTTATTGGTATCGCGGAACGTTGGATGCGATGGCGCAGAACCTGAGTTTTCTGAAGAACAGTCATGAGCCATACGTTGTGATCGCTTCGGGCGATGGCGTGTATAAGATGGATTACAATAAAGTGTTGGAGTTCCATATTGCAAAAAAAGCAGATTTTACTGTTGTAACTGCAGATGTAACCGACAAAGATGATCCAAGCCGCTTTGGTGTGCTCCGTGTTGACGGTGACGGCAGGATCACGGATTTTGAGGAGAAACCGATCAATGCCGAAACATCCACTGTTTCGACCGGTGTATATATTGTGCGCCGTCGTATGTTGATCGAGCTGATCGAGAAATCTATGCAGGAAGAGCGTTATGACTTTGTGAAGGATATATTGATCCGTTATAAGAATGTGAAGAAGATATATGCATATCCAATGGATTCCTACTGGAGCAATATTTCTTCGGTGGATTCTTATTACAACACGAATATGGATTTCCTGAACAAAGATATTAGGGATTATTTCTTCCGTCAATATCCGGACATTTATTCGAAAGTTGAGGATCTTCCTCCGGCTAAATATAATGTCGGATCAAATGTGAAGAACAGTTTGGTTTCCAGTGGATGTATCATTAATGGAACTGTTGAAAATTCCATTTTGTTCAAGGAAGTATATATTGGAAATAATTGCACCATCAAAAATTCGATCATCCTTAATGATGTTTACATTGGTGATAATACACATATTGAGAATTGTATCGTTGAAAGCAGAGATACGATTCGTGCCAATACAAATTATACATCAGAGGATGGTAAGATTCGCATTGTAGTTGAGAAGAATGAGAGATACGCACTGTAGAAAGGAGAATTCTTTTCAAGAAATAGGGGAATAGTAAAGATGTGATGATGCACAGAAAAATAACCAAAGGAGGTTACAGGGAGTGCAGATAACAGATGTTAGGATACGCAAGATTACGAAAGAAGGTAAGATGCGAGCCGTTGTATCAATCACGTTGGATAATGAATTTGTTGTACATGACATTAAAGTTATCGAAGGTGAGAAAGGATTGTTTATTGCCATGCCGAGTCGTCGATCCGGCGATGGAGAATTTCGCGATGTAGCGCATCCGATCAATCGGGAAACGCGTGAGCGTTTTCAGGCGATTGTTTTAGAACGATATGAGAGGTTTATGGAGGAGTCTGCTGATGAGGAGGAGACTTCCGAAGTGTGATGAGGATTGCACGCAATCAAACTAACATAACCGCCCTGGCAGTGAGCTGAGTGCTTGCTGCCGGGGCGGTGCTTTTTTGAAAATCATGATTTCTATTTATATTGAGTGCTTTTGACACGTTCATATGCGCAAAGTGAAGAAATCGCTTTTGAAAGATTTTCATAGTCAGTTTCGGGTGCTGTTTTTATTTGCTCGTTGATTTTTTGTAAAGTTTGTAATTGCATAGAGTACTTTTGCAGTAGCCAGTTTAAGCACATTTGCTCAGCGTAATTGTTGGGCGGTATGCAGGTTGGATAATTGGAAGCAGCCGTCAGCTCTCTAGGATATTGAAATGGAAGGTCCATTCTGTCATGATAATGCATGAGTGTAACGATTCGAGAAAGCTTAATAATGCTCCTTCCTAATGTGAAAAACAGAATAAGTGCGACAACGGGTAAATAGAAATAAAGAAATGCAGAAAAAATCTGTTTTGACATATAAAGCAGAAAAAGTCCTAATAGGAATGATGCTACAAAATATATTTCAGCAAAACGAAGATCTGTCATTAGATCTTTTTGGCGTTTGTCGAGGAGTTCTAATTTATGTTTGCATTGTGACATTTCATTGGTAATGTATTCGTGTTTTGCACTCCATTGTGCGAGAAGGGCGTTTTTGGTCAGTTTCATAACGGCACCTGCTTTCTTTATGTATTTTTTTAAAGTATTATATCATGAATGAAAACTTTTATGTGAGGGTGAAAGCGGATAATGTGACAGTAGTAATAGTATTCCGGCCGGAGCCGTTGTGGCAATTGTAGTTGTAGCTGTAGTTGTGATCGGTGGTATCGTTATCGCATGCGTTTCCCGTAAAAGGGACTAAGGGGAATGCTTCTACATATAATAAGAAGAAACACAATCCGAAAAGCTCCCCTGCCTTTCAAAATGTCTGTAACAGAGCATTTTGTTTCGCTTGAAACTGTGCTTGAGAAAAAAATAAAAAATGTAAAAAATGCTTGCAAACCCTTGAAAAATATAGTATAGTAATAAATGCTGTGACATGATAGCGTAGAAGCGTGAGGTTGCTCTTACCTGGTAACGGATAAGAGGTTTTCCGTGGAGCGAATGTCAAGTTGAGAATTGGCGACAAGTCACTGTACGAAAATCCAATATTCTGTAGAGCATATTTGTAAGAATATGCCCGGAAAACACGGGAAGAGTTCTGTATAATCTGTAAACCGACAGGACACGCCCGGATGAGTGTACAGTCACCACTTGTTGCGCTGAAACAGGCGGACATGGCGAAGAGCCAAGATCAGTAATGTCCGTGAAAGTGCGAAAAGGAGGCGGCTTTTTTTATGGCAACAAATGTAATGAGAATTACACTTAAGGCGTATGACCACAATCAGATCGATCATGCTGCTGGCAAAATTACTGATACGGTAAAGAAGACAGGAGCTAAGGTTAGCGGTCCGGTACCTCTTCCGACAAAGAAGGAAGTAGTAACAATTCTTCGTGCCGTTCATAAGTACAAAGATTCCAGAGAGCAGTTTGAGCAGAGAACTCATAAGAGACTGATTGACGTTATTGCTCCAACCCAGAAGACGGTTGAGGCGCTGACAAAGATGGAAATGCCATCTGGCGTAGCAGTTAAATTGGTCATGAAAGAGAAATAATTTCTCTTTATGAAATAGTAAGATCCTTAGGGTTTATATAAAGACGACAGCAAAGAGGTGATGCCTTGGAGCGTCATTAAGTTTTTGGTTTACAAACTTCCAACTTATAGACCATCTAGGATGAATGCAGGCGAAGCGATTGCTTGGCGATGCATTCCGCTGTAGATTCACAGGAGGTAATAGGATGAAGAAGGCTATTTTAGCAACAAAGGTCGGAATGACACAGATCTTCAACGAGAACGGAGTATTAACTCCGGTTACTGTACTTCAGGCTGGTCCTTGCTATGTTACACAGGTAAAGACAGTTGATAATGATGGATACAGTGCAGTGCAGGTGGGATTTGTTGATAAGAAAGATAAAGTTATCACAAAAGATGCCTCAGGTAAAAAAGAAATCAAGAGAAGTCATGGTGTTAATAAGCCATTACAGGGACATTTTGCAAAGGCTGGTGTTTCTGGAAAGAGATATCTGAAAGAATTCAAGTTTGAAAACGCTGAAGAGTACACACTCGGTCAGGAAATCAAAGCTGATATCTTTGAAGCAGGCGACAAGATCGATGCAACAGGAACTTCAAAAGGTAAAGGATTCCAGGGTGCGATCAAGAGACACGGACTGCACAGAGGACCTATGGGACATGGTTCTAAGTTCCACAGACATGCTGGTTCTAACGGTGCTTGTTCTGATCCTAGCCGTGTATTCAAAGGCAAGAAGATGCCTGGTCAGATGGGTGGCGTACAGAGAACAATCCAGAATCTTGAGATCGTCAGAGTTGACGCAGATCAGAATCTGATCCTTGTTAAAGGCGCTGTTCCGGGACCAAAGAAGGCTTGTGTAGTAATTAAGGAAAGCGTTAAGACGAAATAATTCTTTTGGAAAGGAGGAACACACAGATGGCTAACGTATCTGTTTATAATATGGAAGGCAGCGAAGTTGAGAAGATGGACTTAAATGACAACGTATTCGCTGTTGAGGTTAATGAGCATTTAATGCATATGGCTGTTGTATTACAGCTTGCAAATAAGCGTCAGGGTACTCAGAAGGCTAAAACCCGTTCTGAAGTAAGTGGCGGTGGAAGAAAACCTTTGGAGACAGAAAGGAACTGGTCATGCAAGACAGGGATCTATCCGCGCTCCACAGTGGACAGGCGGTGGAATTGTATTTGCTCCAACGCCAAGAGATTACTCCTTCAAGATGAACAGAAAGGAGAAGGCTGGTGCAATTAAGTCTGCACTGACCTCTAGAGTAAACGAAGAGAAATTCGTTGTACTTGATTCTCTTAAGTTTGATGAGATCAAAACAAAGAAAATGGTTAGCGTTTTGGATGCTTTGAAAGTAAAGAAAGCATTGGTTGTATTAGACGGTGACAACGAGAACGTAGCAAAGTCTGCTAAGAATATTGCAGGTGTACGTGCTGTAGCGGTAAATGCGATCAACGTATACGATATTTTGAAATATGAGACAGTCATCATTACAAAAGCGGCTGTATCTAAGATTGAGGAGGTGTACGCATAATGGCAGATTTGAAGTATTATGATATTATCCAGAAGCCGATCATCACAGAGAAATCTATGACAGCTATGGAAGAGAAGAAGTACACATTCGCAGTACACCCTGAGGCAACAAAGAGCCAGATTAAAGAAGCTGTTGAGAAGCTTTTTTGAGGGAGCTAAGGTTGCTAAGGTAAACACAATGAACCTTGACGGTAAGACACGTCGTCGTGGTAGAACAGCCGGCAAGACTGCTAAGACTAAGAAAGCAATCGTTAAGCTGACTGAGGACTCTAAAGACATCGAGATCTTCGAGGGTCTGTAAAATCAAATCGTGTAAATCCTGTAAGGAAAACCTATCTTACAGGTCATATTGATAAAGGATATGAGAAAGGAGAGAACAAAATGGGAATTAAGACATTTAACCCATATACCCCGTCTAGAAGACAGATGTCCGTTCTTGATAAGACAGAGTTGACTGCTACAAAGCCTGAGAAGTCTTTGACAGTGTCTCTTAAGAAGAACGCTGGACGTAATGCACAGGGTAAGATCACAGTAAGACATCGTGGTGGTGGTTCTAGAAGAAAATACAGAATCATCGATTTTAAGAGAAATAAGGATGGTATCCCGGCAATCGTTAAGACTCTTGAGTATGATCCAAACAGAACAGCAAATATCGCATTAGTTGCTTATGCTGATGGTGAGAAGAGATACATCTTAGCTCCAGAGGGACTTAAGGTTGGTCAGAAGATCATGAACGGTCCTGAGGCTGAGATTGCAGTTGGTAACTGCTTACCGCTCGAGAATATCCCGGTTGGTACCCAGGTACACAACGTAGAGCTTCATCCTGGCAAGGGCGGACAGATGGTTCGTTCTGCTGGTATGAGCGCACAGCTAATGGCAAAAGAAGGAAAGTATGCAACACTTCGTCTTCCATCTGGTGAGATGAGAATGGTTCCTATCGTATGCCGTGCTACAGTAGGTGTTATCGGAAACGGTGAGCATGCATTGGTAAACATTGGTAAAGCCGGACGTAAGCGTAACATGGGTATCAGACCTACGGTTCGTGGTTCCGTAATGAACCCTAATGACCATCCACACGGTGGTGGTGAAGGTAAGACAGGTATCGGTCGTCCAGGTCCATGCACTCCTTGGGGTAAACCTGCTCTTGGCTTGAAGACACGTAAGAAGAATAAACAGTCAAACAAGATGATCGTAAGAAGAAGAGATGGTAAGGCATTAGCAAAATAATTGCTAAGTCACCATGACTTCTATGAAGAGTTGGAATAGTCGGCACAGCCGACAGAATGGAGGATACAATGGCACGTTCATTAAAGAAAGGACCTTTCGCTGACAAGAGCCTTCTTAAGAAGGTAGATGCTCAGGTAGCATCCGGTGATACACAGGTCATCAAGACTTGGTCTCGTCGTTCCACTATTTTCCCATCATTCGTAGGATTGACATTTGCAGTACATGATGGTAGAAGACATGTACCTGTATATGTTACAGAGGATATGGTTGGACACAAACTCGGTGAGTTCGTAGCTACAAGAACTTACAGAGGCCATGGCAAAGACGAGAAGAAGGGCAAATAATAAATAGCAATAGTTTTCTTAGCAACTGCAGTGCATGCCACTAAGCGGTTGCGACAGAAAACAGTGCTTACAAAAAGAACCACCCG
>VOFB01003800.1_pt1 | contig 54608 bp, 43 predicted proteins | sample 5384141 | NCBI WGS metagenome assembly VOFB01 (sample SAMN12384721, study PRJNA508395) | human gut metagenome | isolation source: healthy gut A | host: Homo sapiens
AAAGATATTAGAAAAAGCAAGAGGATTTATTGTCAACCGCTAGAATACTTGTTCTAAGTAGTCTAACGGTTGACTATTCCATATGGATATGCCGGATAAATACTGAGTGGATACCGATCAGATTCTATATACAAAATCAGGAATATCATTCTTTTTAGGATTCTCCCGATCCGCAGGCTGACAAGTTCAACCCTTCTTTATGCCCAAATCAAAAGCCGCCTTTTCTAATAGATGAAAGGGCGCCCGCATAATGAAGGGCAGTTTCCTCCACTACAGTTGATCTTCTGAACAACTCACCCAGATAATACTCCAGGCGAGCCATTTGGATATAGTCCAATAAAGTATAATCACCTTCAGTTGACAAATCAATCAATTCACTTATCAAAGCATAGGCCAGTTCACATTCTGTATAGGTTAAATCCGAGAGAGGTTTGTGCATGACAGGATGCTGAACCAGCTGGACAACAATGCGATTAAAGTCTCGTACATAGGTTGCGTTCTATTCAGTAAATGTTCCTCTTTCTAAAAAATCAAGAGAAAAGCTTTTGCTTTACGTGAGCTTTCTCTTGATTTTTCGTTCAACTCTCCCAATCTTCTATCTTTTTTGTATAATATTGTTTACATATTCTTGTTTTTCCTTCCCCCCCTTGCATTATGTACATGTCTTTTTTAGGGGAAGTTAAAACCTCTCCTGTTTTTCCTGTTATTTTAGTCAGATTATGCTGCCGTTCTTTTTTTTTCTTCGTGACCTTTTCAATCATACATACCGCATTGAACGTATGTACTCCAAAGAAAATCCAAAGTACTTCCGTTTTCCTGTTTCTAGCTTTTATCCCTGGCCAATGAGTAATGTTGTTTTGCGTTCCAAAATTTCCTTCCAGGCGGGTAGCTCTTTCACGGCTGAGTTCCGACCGTAAGATCTTACGAAGCGGCTCATCTTTGGCAGCTCTGCCCTTACGCTTAAAGGAAGTACTTATATGATATTTTGTACAAAATTTCCGGTTGGCATTATTGGCATAGATTGAATCCGCCGCAAGCGCCTTAACCCTAACCCCGGTCAGTTGTTGTTGCAGATGAATACAGTCTTTCAAATGTATTACTTCGTTAAAAGCCGTAAAGGAGATATGTTCTATAAAGGAGATTTCATCTATCTGTATACTGTTGACTTTGCCTCCGGAATTAAACGGATTTGGTTTCCCTTGCCTCTGATAATGGGGCGAAGGTAATGCCGGTCGATACTCACGATACGGTTGGACACTTTTTTGCCTGCAACAAATTTTTCCCTTGCTCAAGGACTGTCTTTGACTGAGAAACGTCTTTGGTAATCAGAGGATAGTGTAAGCCTGTTCCTGTAGGATGAATGAAGCTGCTCCAGCTGGTCAAGTAACTTTTCCAATAACTGAAGTAACCTTCGTGTAATCATACGAGTCTGTGATTTCTTGCGTTTACGCAGTTTGCTATAAGCAAGATAGGCACGGCGTACCTCAAGATACTTGTTACGCGGACGTTGTATGTGCAAGGACTGTCAATGTTTGCACAGATGACGATGAAACCATACAATACCTTCCCATAAGAGTTTGGTATCAGTAGGAAAACGCAGATGACTTTCATAACAGGTGGCATCGGTCATACAGACATGAAGGTTCTCAAGATAAGGTTTCCAATGATCGGCAAGAATGAGCTGGAGGGACTCAATATCAAGGCGATCCGCTAGTTCCTGACGAATTGCACTGACGATTTTAGGATTGGTCAGTGGATGAAGCGGATCAATCTGAACACCACAAAATAACTGGTAATGAATATTACCGTTTAAATGCTCAATCAGTTGTGCATCGGAAAAGTTGGTATAGGACTTCAAGACCATCAAGGCTATTTTACCTTCGGGAGAAAAATAACTTTTACGACCCAAAGGAGAGGACTTCAAATGCATTTGTCGGGCCAGTTCCGAGAAAGGGAACAGAGAATGGAGTCGACCTAATTCACTCGTTGCAAAACTTTGACGATATTTTTTTAGCATATCGAACTCAGTAAAACCTAAACGAGGTTCGATTTCTGAGATTTTTGTATCTTTACCATGTGTTTTTATTTTTAATTCCCCCGTTTTGGCCGTCAAACCGTTTTGGGGGGGAATGCTTAAAAAGATACAAAAAGGCAACTAACTCGCAATGAATTAGTTGCCTTAAATTTTCCTATTTTAGGAATATCCCTACTTATATAAAAAAGGAAGAATAACAATCAGTCCGGAAAAGACTGGGAGGAACAGAATGACGACCACAAAAAACAAGAAATAGAGAAAATGTATAAAAGGAATATGAGAATAAGAAAAAGTCTATGAGAAATACACTATTTTCAGCATAAAAAAGCTGGTAATATTATGAGAAATACCGTTTTTTGAAAAAGTGTTTCTCATAAGATATCTATTTGATTATCTTTCGTTTATCGAAAAACAATGAGAATATGAGAAATGCAAGTGAAAAATAGGCGACAGGAGAAAAGTGTGCGTAAGTAAACTGAATTCAGCATTTTTTTAAGAAAGAGCTAAAAAAGGAAAAAGAGCAAAAGAAAGAGATAAACCATAATCCGATTGGATCCATATACCGTATACCTAACGAGCAAAATTCCTCTTCAGTTGTTATTCATACATAAACATATTATATAGATTAAAAAGTAATATCATGGAGAAAAATATTTTTTAAGTTAGATAATGAACAGCTCAAAGAAATTGCTCGCTCATTTAAAGCGAAAGTAGAAGAAGGTTTGAACACTGAAAATGCAGAGATACAATGCATTCCTACTTTCATCACTCCGAAAGCAAGTGGTATCAATGGCAAATCATTAGTACTCGACTTGGGAGGAACCAATTATCGGGTAGCACTCGTTGATTTCAGCAAAATGCCTCCCACCATTCATCCCAACAATGGTTGGAAGAAAGATATGTCAATCATGAAATCGCTGGGGTATACCCAAGAGGAATTATTTAAAGAGTTGGCAGATATGATAACCGGAATAAAACGGGAAAAAAAGAGATGCCAATTGGATATTGTTTTTTCTTATCCGACAGAGTCCGTCCCAGGTGGAGATGCCAAACTGCTACGTTGGACCAAAGGAGTTGATATAAAAGAGATGATCGGAGAAGTTGTTGGAAAACCTTTGCTCGACTATCTGAATGAAAAGAATAAAATCAAGTTTACGAACATAAAGTGCTCAATGACACTGTTGCCAGTTTATTTGCCGGACTTACCGACAGTAGTTACGATGCGTATATAGGTCTGATTGTAGGAACAGGCACCAATATGGCAACTTTTATTCCGGCTGACAAAATTAAAAAATTAAATCCGTCACATAAAGTAGATGGATTGATTCCCGTCAATCTGGAATCCGGCAATTTTCATCCGCCGTTCCTCACTGCAGTAGATAATACAATGGATGGAATCTCCGGGAATCCGGGAAAACAACGTTTCGAAAAAGCTGTATCCGGTATGTACCTGGGAGATATTCTAAAAGCAACTTTCCCATTGGAGGAGTTCGAAGAAAAGTTTGATGCACAAAAGCTCACCTCTATTATGAACTATCCCGATATTTATAAGGAGGTGTATGTAGAAGTAGCACAGTGGATATATAGTAGATCAGCACAGTTAGTTGCAGCTTCACTGACAGGGCTTATCATGTTGTTGAAGTCATACAACAAGAATATACGAAAAATTTGCCTGGTTGCAGAAGGCAGCCTTTTTTGGAGCAAGAACAGAAAAGACAAGAACTATAACATGATTGTCATGGAAAAATTACGGGAGCTTTTCAGTTTGTTTGGTTTGGAAGATGTAGAGGTTGATATCAAAAGCATGAATAATGCCAATTTGATAGGGACAGGTATTGCGGCTTTATCCTGACACCTCCCTGCCTATCATCGTCATTACAGGGTGATCCTCCCAATCGACTTGCTTATAAGAATCTGACAGGAATGTGCCAGAACTCTCTTTTTAATGTAATAGCCCTCGCTACAGATAGTTGTAACGAGGGTTATTCTTCGTTTATAAAGATTTGCACGCACCCTTATCTAACCTATTGCAAATATATCAAATCTATTTCAAGATTTAATAGACAATGTAGTGTGTAAAGTGGTTGTTTACTTAATCTTCAAAGCAAACCCACCTCCGGGTGCCAAATGAATCTTCAACTTACTGTCATTTTTTATCCGGATGGATTCACATTTATAATCACGCCCGATCCGGTGAGCATTTGCTCCGTCTTTAAACAATGTAGCATCATACGTCTTACCACCCAGGAAAGAGCAATCCACTTCGATGTCACGTGCCGTCCAATCGGTGATTCCACCTACATACCAGACATTTCCACTCCGGCGTGCTGTTACGATATACTCTCCCATCTTACCATCAAGCACGATACTTTCATCCCACACTGTCGGAACATCAGCAATAAATCCTGTTGATTCCGGTTCGCGCATATAGTTGCTCGGGGTATCACACAACATATTAAAAGGAGATTCGAATACAACGTACAAGGCTAGTTGGCGGCAACGGGTTCCCTGACTCATCGGTTCTGAATAACAAGGATAATAGTTACCCTTGGAAGCATTGCGCATCGCCCCCTGCGTATAATCCATCGGACCGGATACTTGACGGGTGAAAGGAATCATCACATCATACTTCACCTGATCTACTGAAGCCGGACTCCATTTCATCTGTTCCAGACCATTGACGCCTTCGAAATTCAACACATTCGGATAGGTACGATTCATACCGGCCGGCTTGTGCGTTCCGTGCAGGTCGAGAATCAGTTTGTATTTAGCACACATTTCGGCAGCCCGATAATTGAAGGCAGTCATAAGCTGATCGTCACGATCCATAAAATCGACCTTGAAACCTTTTACACCCATGTCGGCATAATGACGGCAAACGTTCTCCATATCACGGTCAAAAGCATAATAACCGGCCCAAAGAATGATGCCCACATTTTTGGAAGCTGCATAATCTACCAATTCTTTCAGATTAATCTCTTTCACCACTTGCATCAAATCCGCTTGCAGGTTCACTGCCCAACCTTCATCAAGTATCACATATTCTATACCGTTTGCCGAAGCAAAATCAATATATGCTTTATAAGTAGCATTATTCACTCCGGTAGCGAAATCGACACTATCCAAGTTCCATGCGTTCCACCAATCCCAAGCCACTTTGCCGGGTTTGATCCATGAAAGATCCGACAAGCGTGAAGGCGCAGCCAACAAATAGCTCAGTTACTTGCTGCCAAGTCCTTATCGGAAGTGGTAACAATGCTCATACGCCACGGGAAATCCCGGGGTTTATCTACTTTGGCAATGTAGGCTTCATGCTCTTTCACCAACATCTGAAGTTGATTGTGTCCGCCCTGCACCATCTTCTTGGGATAGGGAGCAAAACTACCTGTCAACCGATTTTCTCCTTCAGCAGCAGACAAATAAAGACCGGGGTAATTCTCCAAATTGGATTCTGTGATACAAACTTTAACACCTTTGCCGGCATCCACAACTAATGGCAAAAACATCAAACGTTTTTTATTCAGTTTCGACAATGGATCGGTCGTATAAGTATTCTCGAAAGAATTGAAATATTGGGAGTCATAATCACCGTCCTTTCCTGTTTTTACATATGGCACAGAAGCTATCATATCGGATGGAAAATGATAATCCACCGTTTCATCCACCACGTTGAAAGGTTTCTTCGAACGGCTGACAAAACGATAAGCAATGCCATCATCGTATGCACGAAACTCTACATTCCAGTCTTTTTTAAACCGGAGAGTCAACTCATTATAATGGTCTCTTAATTCACCGGCACGATAGAAAGGAGAAGGAATCACCTGATCTACTTTTTTTCCGGAAGTGCCGGACAACTTCGCTTTCTCTCCCCAGACTTCTCCGTTATCCAATGTCATCGAAATCGGAGAAGGAGCAAGAATCTGCCGTCCGCTACAGTAGATGTCATAAGTCAGCTTATCACCAACGGTAATGGTTGTTTGAAGTTTCCCATCCGGAGAGTTTAAGGTAAACTGCTTTTGTGCCTGTACCGTAAGCGTACATGCGACAACACATAAGAATAATAAAATCTTCAGTTTTTTCATGGTTTTAATTATTTATCATTTAGCAATAAAACATTTCGTCTTTACATCCCGGCTATTTGTACCTATCATTATTTCAAATTCTCCCGGTTCATAAATATAGTGCAGTTCTGAATTATAGAATTTCAGATCGTCTTCCGTGATGACAAACTTCACATCACAGCTTTCTCCACTCTTCAGGAAGATGCGTTCAAACCCCTTCAGTTCCTTCACCGGACGGGCGATCTCCGCATAAATATCATGAAGATACAGTTGTACAGTTTCGTAACCGTCGTAGTTCCCCTTGTTGGTTACAGTGACAGATGCCGTCAGTTCACCATTCTTAGGCAGTGTTTCCGAACTGATTTGTAAATCTCCATAAACAAAGTCCGTATAACTCAAACCATATCCGAACGGATACAGAGGCTCATTGCTCTCATCCAGATAATTGCTGGCATAGCGGTTGAATATACATGACTGTCGGGATCAGGACGACCCGTATTCAAATGATTGTAGAATAACGGCAGCTGTCCTACCGAACGCGGGAAAGTAGTTGTCAGTTTGCCACTTGGAGTGATCTTGCCAAACAATACATCGGCAACCGCGTCCCCGTTTCGCTACCGCCAAACCAGACATTCAATATGGAATGAACATTCGCATCCTCCCAGTTTAAGACTAAAGGACGTCCCGTGAACAGAAGAAGTACGACAGGTTTGCCCGTCTTCACTAAAGCCTTCAATAAATCCTGTTGTGCATCGGGTATCTCAAGACTGGTGCGTGAAGCCGATTCACCGCTCATTTCCGCACATTCACCCAAAGCGGCAACAATGATGTCTGAACGGGAAGCCATGCGTAAAGCCTCGTCCAACAGTTCCCGGTTGTCTCCACGTTCCAGCGGGCGAATGCCCGTAGCTGCTTTTTCTGTTTCCGCATCATAATATATGTTGCTGCCTTTCGCATATAGAATTTCAGCCTTGTCACCCGCTGCCGCACGAATTCCTTCCAACAATGTTCTGTGACGAGACGGCGTACATGTCATGCTCCACATACCGCACATATTATTACGTGCGTCTGCCATCGGACCGACTAAGGCAATCTTGCCTTTTAAGCCTAAGGGAAGCAGATGATTTTCATTTTTTAGCAGAACAAATGTTTCAGATGCGATTGCACGTGCAGCAGAACGGTGTTCAGGCGTATAAAGTTTCTCCTTGACACGCAAGGCATCGCAATATTTATACGGATTGGAGAACAGTCCCAGTTTATATTTGGCTTCCAATACACGGCGACAAGCCATATTAATCTGCTCTTCCGTTACCTTCGCTTCTTTCAGGGATTCCTCCAATGTATTGAGGAACCCGCATGAAACCATATCCATATCCGTTCCTGCCTGTAAAGCTCGCACGGAGGCTTCTTTCAAGGGAGCAATGCCATGAGAAGCCATTTCTGCTATTGAATTATAGTCTGTTACGAGTAATCCACCGAAGCTCCATTCATCCCGGAGCAGATCGGTCAGTAACCATTTGTTGGCTGTGGCTGGAATACCGTCAACGATATTAAACGAGCTCATGATGCTGCCTACACCAGCGTCAACGGCAGCTTTATAAGGAGCCAGATATTCGTTATACATACGTAGTCGGCTCATATCCACCGTATTGTAATCGCGTCCCGATTCGGACGCCCCATAAAGTGCGAAATGTTTCACGCAGGCAAGTATTTCATCGTTGCCTTGCATATTGTTTCCCTGATAACCACGCACATACGCTTTTGCCATTAAAGAACCCAGGTAAGGATCTTCTCCGTTCCCTTCTGCGATACGTCCCCAACGGGCATCACGACAAATATCGACCATCGGGCTGAATGTCCAGTTAATGCCATCCGCACTGGCTTCAATGGCGGAGATGCGTGCCATACGTTCGACGGCCAGCGTATCCCAACTACAGGACAGTGCCAATGGGATTGGAAAAATAGTTTCGTAACCGTGGATAACGTCTGCACCTACAAGTAGAGGTATTTTCAACCGACTTTCCTCCACTGCAAGACGTTGCAGAGCGTTGATTCTCCGGACACCTTTCACATTGAAGAAGCCGCCGATCTCCTGCTTACGGATCATATCGCTCAACTCTCCATTCATTACCGTACCTGTTACCATGTCGCCGCCCGAAGGTAGATTCAGTTGACCGAGTTTCTCATGGAGAGTCATTTTCCCCATAAGCTCCGTCACAAAACGATCCATCTCTGCCGCCTCATCGCGGCTGACATCCGAACATGAGCACCCTAATAATATGCCAAGCAAGACATAACACAATCTGGCTTTTTTCACTGTAATCATTTCGCAATATATAAAAAAATAGTCAAAGATTATCATTTTAATAAAGAAAGGCCGGTACTTCTACATTTCCGACCTTTCTATTTCTGTATAAAAATTCCTACTCTATAGTTTTGTAACGGTACACGTATTTGTATTCATATCCCACTTCAGATGATATACTCCATATTGGCTATCTATGTTATTAATTGTAGCTCCAAAATTAACATCATTCCCTCCGTCAGCATCATATCCCCATGCACGTCCAAAGGAGCCATCTGTTGAAATAATATTTACTTCGGAAGATTTGATAGCATAATACCAGGCTCCAGTCACATGTTTTCCCTGATAGAAAGCCACACATCCCCAATTAGCGTGAAAATAGAAGGTTGTTTCAAAGATTCCGTCACCTGTTTTAGCACAACAAAGATATTGCCCGGGAGTAGCAAATCCCCATCCGGTATCATCCACACTCAGATAACTCCATATACTACCGTCTGTTTTGGGATGCCCGAAACCATTTCCGGTAAGCCACATCGCATCCGGATAGTTTGTCTTGTCTGTTCTTTCTACATAAATAAATTCTCTATCCGAGCGATAACTGATGCGATAAGTTCCACTGACAGCTCTAAACTTATATTGTCCGTCGACCCGTTCGAAGAACTCCGGCTGAAGCATATATCCCAAATAGGAGAATCCTTCAAACGTAACTGTTTGCCCCTGTGTCAAAGCGAGTTCCACTTCCAATAAATCAGAGGCTCCGTTTGGCTGCATCAGTTTACCATTCACTTTAAATTCAAGTGATTTAACGTCGCCTTCGTTCATCTTATTGACTGCTGCAATAACCTTTTTATTGATGTCGATACGAAGACGATACACTCCGGGAGTAAAATCCTTACCAGGAATAAGGTCACCAGTAAAATGTCCATTGCCTATGCTACTCAAATTTGAAACCTGATAATGCTTATCCAGCAGATTAGCCGGTAACGGATCGAGTATCTGGGTTCCAATGCCTGTACCCCAGTCCGCACGCTTCTTAAAGAATAACAGATGAAAATCATTATCCAGAAATAAGGTTGTTTCGAAAATACCATCCCCCACTTTCACACACTGATAGGAGTCACCTGTATTGAATTGCCAACCATGAGCTGTTACGCTTTCAGCAGCCGGATGGCCGTATCCGCTTCCACAAGTCCACAGAGCATCGGGAAATTCCGACTGGATATTTTCAACATAAATCAATCTATTACCCGGATCATAGTATAGATTATATTCTCCACTCATTCCCCGGAAAACGGCTTGGTCTTCAGTAGCATTTTCAAAGAAATCAGGTTGAATCATTGCGCTGATATCACCGAAATTCTCAAAACTCAGTACATTTCCTTTTTGTAAATTCAGCTTCACTCCCAGAAAAGAAGGGACTCCGGGCAGAATACCCATTTCCTGACCATTAACAATGAAGTTCATGTCAGAAGACTACCCACTTTGCGGTTGCATGGAGAAGGTGCGAGTACCCATATCTATCGTCAAACGATAGATACCTGATTGGAATAACGGCCCCGCCACAAAATCACCGGAAGATAGTCCCTGAACCAATGTCGGCTTATCTAAAGTAAGGTCTTGAGCCCAAATCTCAATCTCTGGATGAGTGCCCCAGCCATGATGTCTGAAAAGTTTAAAACCAAAATTCTCTGCCAGATAGATTGATATTTCAAACACATTGTCTGACACACGGCAGCAAGTCATCCCATTATCGGGTGTATCCAGATTCCATGTAGCAGAAATGACTCTGCCAGCACCGGGATGTCCCAGATTAGCGCCTATCAGGTAGAGAGCGTCGGGATATTCTTTCTCCGGTTGTTCTACATAAAGCAATTCATTAGTCGCATCATAGATTAAATCATATTCCCCGGTTTCGCCTTTAAAACGTGCTTTCGTATCCGACATAAATTCCCAGAACTGGGGTTGTAAAGCAAACTCTAACGCGTCGAATCCTGTAAAATCGACTTCCGCCGCCTTTGTCAAATGAAGTTTTTTCCCTACATAATGAGTATAATATGTCTCGGTCATTTTTTCTCCGGCCACTGTGACCGGGTCTTGTGTTTTCCATTCAGGCCAGTTATCATATTTCTCCACACTGTCCGTACAGGATACAACGAAGACTGAAATAAGTAATAATATTACAATATAATAGTTCTTCATAATATATTTGTCCTTTTTATTTCTTGTAAGCCTTTAAAATAGCTTGATAAACCTTCTCATTCACTCGAACAATGCATCCGTGACGGGCATCGGGACCTTGAAAATAACATTCAGTCCAAGGACCGTCTATCGAAGAAGCTTTAAACATGTCATATTGCTTCGGATAGCGCTCTGCATAGAGAAAAAATCCTTCACCATCTACTGTAGGAACGAGTATAGGGGCCTCGTGCCACACACTTAATGAAGTAATCGGAGCTCCCGGATTGGTGTATGGTCCTGTCAATGTCTTCGACTTTGCCATACGAATCGTTTTAGCTACTTCCGGAGCATCTTCCGGCCAGCGTTCATCTTTGATGAGAGCACAATACTCATCACCCACTTTACGAATAATCACATCAATGGTTGCCATGTCTTCGTCACTACCCGTAAAATTGAACAAATGTTTCGGGTCGGTGAAAGTCTTGAAATCCGATGTCAAAATATAAAAGGTACGTTTCGTCTTCCATTCTGATGGCTCCCCGTCATTGCCTGTTTTACCGGCATGCCAGGTAATGATATATTGTCCACTAGTCTCGTCATAAAACATTTTTGGAGCTCCGTAATAGGTTTCTTCATTTTTATACCCCAAATCTGATATTTTATTAAATATAGACTTTTTCAATTTATCACTCTTCCAGATTACCAGATCAGAAGATGACCACAATATAGGTATCCCCGTGTTAGGCTGTACACCAATCATATAAAAGACACCGTCTTTCCCCTGGCAAATATCCGGATGGCCGCAATAGTCCGGCAACACGATTCGCTTTTTATTCAATGTTTCCCAATGAAACGCATCACGTGACACTGAATAAAATAAACGGGCATAATTTTCATCAGTCATATGAGCAAACAAGTATCCGCCATCAGTAGCTACCATCGGTTCTTTATTTTCTTGTATCGTATCGTCCGAACATCCCCATCCGGCAAATATCATTAGCATACATATTAGACAATTCATATATTTCATGTTATTTGTTATTTAATTGAATAAAAATCATTTTCTTAGATTCCACCAGCTGCATTTTTGTCTGTTTTCCAATCTGGTCTTTCATAGTTTTGGACGAGATTCTTGCCATTCTCCGCTGCTTGGTCTACGGCATAATTGGGTAGAGGCATATACTGCTTAGTAGGTACAGTACCTTTCATTCCGGCTGTCTCACGTGCATAACGATTGAAACGAATCAAATCAATCTTACGACATCCTTCATAAAATAGTTCGTGTCCACGCTCTTTCAGTATGGCAGTCAGAAATGCATCTGCAGATGATATATCGTCAGATGATAAATTACCTAGTCCGGCACGATTACGTACCTCATTCACTGCTGATATCGCACTTGCTGTGGGTGCTGCTTTCGATAGGCGAACTTCCGCCTCGGCATACATCAGCAACACATCCGCCCACCGAGCCAAAGGAATATCCGTTCCCTGAAAAGTGCCAGGCGTTTCCACTGGAAATTTATTGCAGATAAACCCATCCCATTTCACCCCAATATCATTTTTTGTCACCTTTATTCCATCTTTTGTCCAGTATTCTGTAAGGATGGCCTCTTTGCGTAAGTCGTCCTTTTCAAAAGTGTTATAGAACTTAGGAGCTACATTGTAAAAAGCATTCCAACCGCCATTTTGTGGATAGAAAGGAGTACGGTTTCCTGTCGGGTCCATTGCAGATGCTTCATTAGGAACCACCAGCCAAGAAAGAACATTCGCATTTCCGTTCTTGGGATTTCCATCAGCATTTGGATCACAACTCACTGCCATTATAATTTCGTTATTAAATTTATTGGCATTTTTAAACAGGTCTGTATATGGATTGCTTCCCGATTTAAACAAGGAATATTTTCCTTTCAAAGCCTCATACATATCCAACGCTTTTTGATAGTAACCATCCATATATCCTCCTTCATTCAGGCAATGACGCATCAGACAGAAACGAGCGTAATCACGAGTATACCGTCCCTTCTCCAACGTAGTTTCCGGAGCATTATTGGCAGCAAAATCCAAATCGTCTGTGATCCATTCGCACATTTCGGTCAATGTGGGGCGAACCGTATTTCCCAATGCTTCTTCATTAAACACATCCTCCGGATTGATTATCACCGGCACCGGACCATAAATATGCATTAAGTAGTAAAGCATCATCCCCCCGGCACAGACGGGCTTCTCCCAACAGACTATTCTTTTTTTCTTTAGACAGTACGTCTTCAGAAGCTTTTTCCAACGTACCAATAATCTCTGTAAAACGAGTTACCTCTGCCGTTTTAGGAAAATGATTCAGGTTATTGGCATCGTCTACCCAACCTCTCCAATAATAATAACAATTTTCATAATTAGCCTGAGAAAGGCGGAGCCATTCATCACTACATTTCACTACGGCCGGTGCCATTATATCCGACGTAGAGTCGAACATACGAATATTGCCCCCGGTAGCGATATAGAAACCATGCTGTCCTGTGCCACTGTTGATCTGATAGGTAAATACCGATGTGAACGGAATATAACAAGTCATCATATAAGAAACATATTCATCTTCTGTGGACGGATATTTTCCCTGTATGAGATCGCCATAGATATGTGCATCGAAATTATTCTCACAACTTCCAAACAGAAGAAATAAGGAAGACAGTATTGGAAATAATATTTTCTTTTTCATCATATTTCTACATTTTATATCAATTAGAATGAAATTTTCGCACCAAAAGAATAAACTCTCAATTGAGGATATTGTCCGTGACCAAGATTACCAGCGGCTGTTGTAATTTCCGGATCGTCGCCTTCGAACTTGGTCAATGTGAATGGATTCTGGAAATCGACAAAGAGACGAATAGTCTGCACATTTCCCTTCAGGAAAGCTAGTTTCCTTGTATCCCAGTTATATCCCAGCGTTATGTTTCTAACTCTCAAAAACGAGGCTTTTTCCCAAAATGTATTGATAGGAGCGTTTTCGGGCAGTGCTACGGATTTACTGGAAGCAATTCCCGGGACTGTGCCATTCGGATTGGTCTGTGAGTTCCAAATAGCATAGGCGTAATCTGTAGGATTGCTGGCCAATGTACCGCTTGCTAAATTGGCAGCGGAACAATTACTGGCGTGGGTTGAATTAAATTTCTTCACGCCCAACTGTCCATACATATAGATGTCCAAATCGAAATTCTTATAAGTAAAAGTATTGCCAAAACCATAATAGACTTTAGGCAACGTATTGTCCATATAAATATCATCGATATCTATTTTGCCATCTCCATTGCGGTCATCAATAATAGGATATCCGGGCAGTTGTGCTTCACGAGGCAATGAGCGTTGAGAATCGGGCATGTTGCTTCTATCCTCATTGATGACACCAACCGTCTTGTAATAGTAGTAAGCACTCATCGGCTCATTCTCCCGTTTCTGGTATTTCTTATAATCGAAATTCGGCATCCGTTCGATCCAATATGCATTATAATGAGACAATGCCAGTGAAGAGGTCCATTTAAAATTCGGTGTCTGGATATTCAAGGTGTTTAAGGATAATTCCACACCTGTCCGTTTATAATGTCCGCCATTTATAGGGCGATAACCGTACATATTCAATAAAGAGGTAGGAGCTGTGCCCAACAGGTTAGTCACATCATTCCGAAAGAAATCAAGGCTTCCCCATATTTTATCTTTCAAGATTGAAAAATCCAATCCTATGTTTTTCATCGCTGTCTTTTGCCAGGTCACATCCGAGTAGTTGGCACTTTGCAATGCATAAGGTACATAAGTAACACCACTATTGGAGAACTTAACGTCTTCACGGGAGATACCGATAATACCATATAAGGATGTTCCAAGATTGTCGCTACCCGTCACACCATAACTGGCACGAACTTTTAATAGATTCAACCAGGAAAGGTGTTGCATAAACGATTCATTAGACATTTTCCAGGCTACCGAGGCAGAAGGGAAAAGCGAATATTTTTTATCCGGGAAGAACTTATCTGTTCCATCCCGCCGTAAAGTGCCCGTTAATACATAACGGTCCAACACATCAAAAGAGGCACGAAGGAATTGAGAACGTTTCTCATTTTCATATTTATATGAAGTAGGAGAGAAAGGCCCATCCGCAGCAGCCAGATTGCTATCATTAATCATATCATTTGCATTTTGGTAAGAGACGGTCATCCCGGTTCCCTTGTCTAAATAGCGTCCCATACCTGCCACAGCATTTACGTCTATCATATTCCAGAACTTATGGCGGAAAGAAAGAGTGCCTTCCATTGTTTCATACTGCCGTTCATTATATCCAAGACTCCCTCTTGATTTACGAACAAGTCCCCAATAAACGTCTTTAGGAATATAGGCAGAGCGTTTACCATTTTCTTTATTCACGCCATATAACAACTTAGCCGACAACATATCTTTGATAATATCAATGTCAAGAGCAAAGTTCACATAGTAGCTACTTTGTTTAGATCCATCACGGATTTGCAATGCAGCCAGTGGGTTCGGTTCCCTGCCGAATATGGTATATTCTCCCATATTATCATATATAGCGAGATAAGGAGCATAATTCATCGCTGTATAAAGAGATCCCGCTGCCGAGTTTCCTTGATTACCGGTATCTCCTCCTACTGTAGAATTACTGTATTTATTATGATTCAAATTCGCTATGGTCGTTAACTTCAAGAAGCTGAACAACTGTGCGGAAATATTAGTCCGCAAAGAGTATCGCTGCATCCCGGCATTACGAACCACTCCATCTTCGTCGTAATAGTTTAATCCTAAATAATAACGGAGTGTTTTTGAACCGCCACTAATAGTCAAGTTCTGATTATTGACTTGTCCTGTCTTCAACACATAACTCAACCAGTCGGTTGTAGTTGCATTCGCTATTTGCTCGGATGTGAATACCGGAGTCCATTTACCGTCATATCCCACATTTCCATAAGGATATTGCTCATTAATAAACAGATAGTTTTCTTTTCCGAATAAATTGACCATATTCATGTATTCTTGTGAATTCAAGCGATTCATGCCGTAAGAATAACGCTTCTGAACAGAATAGCTCCCTTCATAAGTAATGCGTGGCTTTCCTTCTACACCTTTTTTGGTTGTAATCAGGATAACACCATCAGCCGCACCAATACCATAAATAGCTGCAGAAGCATCTTTCAGTACTTCAATAGATTCTATATCGCTAGGATTCAGACCTGCCAAAGCTGCACGCTTAACGCCATCCGGCAATCCGGTTTCACCACTCCCGACTTCTAAAGAAGAATTTGGCATCACTACTCCATCCACAACATAAATAGGATTTCCACCACCACGAATAGAAATATTAATTTCACCTCCGGGTTGAGTGCTATTTACCGTAGCCTGTAATCCTGCCGCACGTCCCAATAACATACTGGCTACACTGCTATTGGCAGCTTTCGATATTTTTTCAGTCTTTACGGTTGCAATAGCTGTGGTTAGGTTTTTGCGGGAGGTGGTACCGTATCCAACTACTACCACTTCATCCAGCACCTGCTGATCTTCGATTAAGGTAATCGCTAAAGTTGTCCGGTCGCCTACTTTCACTTCTTGTGGCTGATAACCGATATAGGAAACTTCCAATATTGCTCCCGGTGATACTTCCAAAGTAAAATTCGCATCCAAATCGGTCGCAGTTCCATTCACATCTCCCTTTTCCTTTACAGTAGCACCGATAATAGGCTCACCATTCAGATCATTCACCACACCTGTGATTTTCCGCTTCTTATCGCCTTTCACAACTTTCGGACGGGGTTGTCCTTTTTGAACAATAATGTTCTTTCCTTTCACTTCATAAACAACGTTTTGTCCGTACAAAATCTGATCGATAGCCTCATTCAACTGCTCTGCCTTTACACTGACAATTTTCTTTGTATCCAGATCTCCCACTTTATATACGAAGGAATATCCGCTTTTATTCTTCAGTTGCGTCATTGCTTCTTTCACTGAAACATTATTCATTTTCAATGAAACGGCCTGGGCTAGCATTGCTATGTTAAGGCAAAACAGAGCCATGACCATTAATATGGCCTTCTTCCTGTAATTCATAAAATAAACAAATTATTTAATTAAAACTTGAATAACTCGTTTTAAAAGAGATGTATTTTGCTAACTTTGCAATATCTCTTTTGAAAACATGTTCACTCTTGAGGGTTGTTGAAAGAAGAGATCAGGAGCCGGAAGATGTTCGAGATCTTCCGGTTTTATTTTTTCTCTCCTTAATAAACTAAAGGCTATTCTGTATTATATTCCTCCTTCATATTCTTCAATTTCTAAGGTTAAACAATCATAGTATTATAATCTCTGGTAACCGGTTAATAGATAGTTATATTGCGTTCTTCAATCTTATATTGCATTTTTTCCGTAGAAGCCAGTGCTTCCAGTACTTCCTGGATATTTTGTTCGCGACGAACGAAATTACCATAGAAGCGGAATGTTTTTAAGGAATCATTGGCTATGTGGATAGTTACATTATAGCTGCGTTCCAGTTCTTTCACGATGTCCGGCAAAAGTTCTTCATCAAAAAACAAATAGCCGCCTGTCCATTGTGAGGCATTGGAGGCTGTGACTGTTTCTACTGTCATCAGTCCGTTCGTTTTGTTTAATATCGCTCTTTCGTCAGGGGCAAGAACTGCTTCTTTTCTTTTTTCAGTAAATTATTCAGTTCTACTTTTCCTTCCAATAAAGATACTACGACTTCATGATCTTCCGGATAATCACGGAAATTAAATTTAGTTCCCAGTACTTGCAATTGCAAATCTTTAGTCTTTACAAAGAAAGGAAGCTTTTCATTTCTCCGGACTTCAAAATATCCCTCACCTTCCAGTTCGATCATACGGTTATCTACCCCGAAACCTTGTGAATAAGTCATTCGTGAACCGGCATTCAGCCATACCAATGTACCGTCCGGCAAATAGAGTTTCGTCCTCGACCCTAAAGGAGCTTCTACGGAGATATCGGCAAATGTGTCTTTTACATCCACACCTCCCTGCCAATAAGAGAAACAGCCGACTGCAAGTATGACTGTGACAATCGCTGCATAACGCCACAAAGCCGACAGACGGAATCCCCGACGGGAAGTTTTCTCCACTTCTTTCTGACTTTCGATACGATTCTTAAATGTATGGAAGGCCTTATCTTTATTGTATTTCAACGCAGCTTCACGGCTCACGGCAGAAAACCAGACTTCCCGCTGCTGAATAAAGTAATTTTCATTTTCAGTTGATGCAGCGATCCATGCTTTCAGCTCGGCTAAAGCACTTTTGTCCAAACCTTCTGTGAGATAGGTGACGATCAATTCATCCATATGTTTCTTTTCTTCTTCCATATTTCTGCGTTCTATAAAGGAGACAGTAGATTTTTAATTGAGGGTAGTCAGAAAATGACTTTTTTTCGTTTTTATCCGAAAAAAAATAAAAGCAGAGTAATCAGGTATTTACTTAGATTCGTTTGTAAAGATGCTAATGCATTCTTTATATGATATTTAACCGTATTGACAGAGATGCCTAACTCTTGAGAAATTTCTTCGTATGATTTTCCTTCAAAACGACTTTTATCGAATACGCGACGACATTCGTTCGGCAATTTATCTATGGCTTTATATATTTCTTCTTCCAGTTCGCGCTCCAACAATGTACCTAACGGATGCGAATCGGACACCATGATTTTATCATCTGTTATCTCATCGGGCATAAGACATGAGAATGAGATCTCCCGCTTTTCCCATTCTGAATTAAGATAGTTGATACAACGATTACGGACAGCTCTCAACAAATAGCTACGGATAGAAACGGAAATCTCCAGTGTTTCACGAATCTCCCATAAATGAAAAATGGTATCTCCGACAATGGTTTCCGCCAGAAACTGGTCTTTTACATAGCCATTGGCAATATGGCACAGTAGGGCATAGTGACGGTCATAGATGTATTGATAGGCGTCTTCGTTGCCTATCTTCAACTGCTCTACTATTAAAGTTTCAGTGTGCTCCATGAATGTATTAGTCGAGTTAATGGCACAAATTTAGAGAAATATTCGAATTAAAAGCAAAATTAATAAGAAAACCCTCCAAAGAGTTTCTTCTCCGGAGGGTTTAACATATCATTTAATATGATTCGTTTATCAATACAGTAGTTACACTTTCCTTTCCTAAATAAAATGCCTTTGCTTTTATCAGTGGAGCATTGCATGCTATCGGAGTTTGCCATTCTACAGAACTTTCCGTAGGTTCACTACCATCGGTTGTGTACCGGATTACCGCATTGGGAATGGCAGTATTAGCCAGTAATAATCCATCCCTTATCATAATACCGGGAGGAGACACACGGAAATTTATTCCTCGCTTTGCCAAACGTGGCAATTCATAATCTACAATACCAGCATTATACTTACGCTTAGCATCCATATATATTTTGCCATCCGGCGATAATGCCCACGATGGTTGAGCATTCCAAGCACGTTCTGCCAATCCGAAGACTTTTGGGAAGAGATAATATTCTATCTGTTCAAGACTGCGGATTGTCTCTGACCAGATTTGCCCGGACAGACCTTTGATATTCTGATAGCCTTCCTTCGTTAAGGGCTGTTTACCGTTTGAGGCTGTTTTCACATCAACAGATTCACCTTTCAAATTCCGCCGCAAAGACTTATAAATATCAAAAGGCAACATATCAAACGTCACATATTCATCTACATAACCGCCCCAACGTAATCCCGGTTCTTCCACATGATAGCAATATGCCATATCAAGATAAAAGTTACCCACATTACAAAGTATAATCGGATAGCCCGCATTGGCTAACTTATACGGGACTTCATCTCCACCCTGTTCCGGAATGGTATTCCAGCAATAATTTAGCACCTTACTGTTTCTGAAATGTTCGTTCACGGTATTATCCGGATTCATAACTATGTCTTGCCATCCGACTGCCTGTATGCTACGTTTGTCCAACATTTCCAATATTTGTTCCAGAAAATAATCTTTCAAATCCCGTATATTGGTCAGTTCGTTCTCTTGCATAAAAGTACGGCAGATAGAAGAACCTTCCCAAATACCTTCCGGTACTTCATCTCCCCCCACATGGAAAGCTGTCAGTTCTACTCCTGCATCCTGATACATCCGTACAATTTCATCAATCACTTTTTCAAGAAAATGATAAGTGGAAGGCATGGCAACATTGATAACATTATCAGTGAAATTTTGTGCCGACAGATATTGGGAAGTATCCGCAAAATCAATCAAAAGATATTCTTCCGCTTTCGGCCGATCCGTATCTATGTATTTTTGATAACGGGCATTCATGGCTTTAATCGCTGCTCGGGAATGTCCGGGAATGTCTATTTCAGGAATAATTCTGATATGTCTTTCTTTCGCATATTTCAGAATATCCATGAAGTCACTTCGTGAATAATATCCATTGGCCAATGAAGTAGTATCTGTCTCATTCCATCCCCAAGCATACGCAGGATAAAGACATGTCTGTTCATCTGTAGTATGTCCTCTACGAGAAGCGATTTCTGTCAATTCCTCCAATCCGGGTATTTCCACACGCCAAGCCTCATCGTCACTCAAATGCAAATGTAGTACATTCATCTTATAGAATGACAATATATCGATCAATTTCAGCAGATCCGCTTTCTTTGTAAAGTTACGGGCTACATCCAACATAATTCCCCGATGCTCCATGTCCGGATAATCGGTAATATGAAGATTAGGAAGCGGAGCAGAAGTTAGTTCCATGTTATCTAATAAGGCAAGCAATGTTTGACAAGCATTAAATATGCCATGTGCATCATTAGCTTTCAGAGTCAACCGGTTATTCTTTATCACGATTTCGTAATACTCATCAGGATATTGACTGGGAACAGGAACCTCCATTTTCTTCAATTCAATGATTGTTTGTTCATCCTCATCAGAAACGCTGCATCTTAATAATGAAGTCAATTGACTTTTCAATAAAAGAGCTTCCTCTTTAAATGTATCATCAAACTTCAAACAAACCTTTTGAGAGAAAGAAGAAACACCGCCCGTCTTTTCCACTTTTTTAGGAGCAGGAAAAAAGAGAAAGCATATCACAATCTACCGGTTTACTGAAATCATCATTCTGCTTATAGAAATAATTTCCACCTGCATAGGGAAAACTATTCTTCGAACGAACCCATTGAGCATTGGGCGTAAACAGTCCGATCTCAATCGGAATATTTTGCGGCTGCAACATTTTCCCATTTTCATCGGTAGCTACAATATAAGCCCCTTCAGGAACCGAAGATACATTAATCACATTTCCTTCGCTCAATATGGTAAAAGTGATTGTTTCACCCGGTGCCAATGCCTGATAGTGTTCAGTAGGATACATCTTATAATAAGTCGAACCAATACATTCTATTTCCAACGGGGCATTAATAGGTTGCTGATAATAAATTGGTGTCTGATTAAAATAGATCACCCAATTATCAGCCAAGGATTTATTCCCGTTATTCGTTAAACAGAATGTATTCTTAAAATATCTGGCTTCCACACTATCTTTTTCCAGTTTCCATGTTAAAGAGAGCTGTGAGGAAAGGGGCTGTTTACCAGCCCCACAACCAAACAAGCATATCCCCAACATCATTATCCATATATTCCTCATAGTTATCATAAGGGAATTATTTAGTTAATGAACGAATACATTCCACTTCTTCTGTTGAATAAGGTGTCCCATCGCTACGGAAAATATCATGAAACCACAAGGAAGGTTCAGTTACATCAGGCAACGGAGTATCCCATGCAAAGATCGTATTTGTTTTTCCGGCTACAAGTCCCCAGTTTATTGCACCGATATTTTCTTTCTTTAGCATTGGCATAATATCTTGGAAAGTACTATTTTGAGTACGTGCCATATATTCCGTGCAAATCATCGGACGGCCATATTGCTTCAATGTGTCAATGAGCCGTTGATGCGAATCCAGACCTTCATACGTATGATAGGTTATCACATCCGAGTTTTCCAACTGAAACTTATTCAGATTAGTCAAACTCATATCCCAGACTCCGGCCGACAAGGGTTGCGACGGGTTAACTGTTCGTCCCCACGTAAATATATTCTGCAATAACGGCAGACTTCTTTCACCGTATCTATATCCGCCCGAACCACCGGGCTCATTATATAAATCCCACAACACAATTCTCTTATCATCCTTAAAAGTGGTAAGAATGTCTTTCACATAATTCTCCAAGACCGGAAGTATCACTGCCGGATCACCTTTATAATACAAATCTCCCGGATCACGCGCCCATCCCGAATTGTGTACTCCCGGCTGTGGTTCCGGCTGTTTACCAGCCTGATATACAGGATTCCAGCAATCATCCAGGAAGACGAAGATGGTAGAGATATGATGCTTGTCGGCAATAGTAAGGTATTCATTAATACGTTTCTTAAAACCTTCCTTATCCGTTTTCCAAACTAGATGGTGCAAATATACACGCATACAGTTCATTCCGATATCTTCTGCCCAGCCTAGTTCACGGTCAATAGTCACCGGATCAAAAGTATCAGCCTGCCACATCTCCAATTGGTTGATTGCCGTGCTCGGAATAAAATCACACCCACGAAGCCATCCCCATTGCTGATACCATTCATTAGCCTGCTCTTTCGTCCAGACTTCACGAACAGAGACTGTTTTCTGACTGCAGGCAATTAACATAATGCTAATAAAAAATGAGAGTAATATCTTTTTCATAATCGAATTTTACTTTATCTAATTAGAAACCTTTATTCATTTTCTCCATGTAAATATAACCATATCCCCCGGTTCAACCGCTATCGTAGAACCATCCGGACTTACAGTTGAGCCATCCTTCAGCACTCTGCTAACAGAACCATCCACATCAATTGCCAGATTCATCACATTACGAAAGTCTTTATTTACAACTACAAGATATTGGTTACTACCTTTCTCCAAGAAAGAGACAACAGCACCGGTATCACTCGTAGTCAATGATTTTATAGGAGTCGGCAGACTTCCCAAAGCTGTCGTTCCTTCCGGTATTTCACTTCCGGTATGAGATACTGAAATTACTTGTGCTCCCAAGAATATACCCGCAAGTTGTTGTACTTCCTGATTAACAGTCTTGACCAAATTATAAACTTCGGTCGGTTCGTCATGTTGAAGTCCGCGATAGGTAAAATACTGGATTGCCTGCGCACCATAAGCCAAATCACTGAAGACTTGTAATCTCAACTCGGGCAATGTCGGTATCTTATAAAAATGAGTTTCATCAAGCTTGTGGGAAAGTGCAAGTGCAAATGCCCAGAACGGCTTATTATTCTCTTTAGCAGCAGCCGATATTTCTTCCAGATTCCGATACCAGTCCGGACGGACAATGCTGGGAGCACCATTTATAGATACAATAGGATAATTGTCAAACGAAATAAATGGAACAGGAACTTGTTCTATAAACGACTTTATATTTTCAGAATAAAGTTCTTTCCCCCATGCCCAATTGGGGTATAAATTTATATAACAAGGATGATGGCTGTCGATGGTTTTAATCTTCTTCACCAATTCGCCCAAGCCCGGCAAATCATTCACTTCCGGTTCATCCTTCAAATGGTAGGCATACAAAGCCGGATGATTCATCATCGCTTTTACGACCTCTTCGGCAGTACCAACAGACAAGAGGTCCTTACAAGAAGTTATCATTTTCACTCCGGTCTTCTGTGCGGCGTCAAGCACCTTCAATGTTGTTTCCAAATCATCATACCATCCCAGATAAATATTAATGCCGGATGCTTTCATCACCGGGAATTTCTCCAGCGACTTATCTGCTTCCACTCCGGTCCATGCTATAATCGGAAACTCTCCATCAGTTGTAGGAATATAAGAATTACCCTGCATGATCTCAATTTCCTGTGTCTTCACTCCGTTAGGCACCACACGGAATACAGCTGTACGTCCGGTTCCTGTATTTGCATTTGCAGTAATTGTCACAGTTCCGTTTCCACTCCCTTTGGCCGGTGAGATGGTAACCCAAGACTGATCCGTCTCGTTTACAAATTTCCATTCCGTATTAGACTTTATCGAATAAACCTCCGTAAAACCGTCATTACCGATCTGTAACTTCTCCAAATTTCCGGAAATAGAAAAAGAGGCTTTCTCCGGGTCCATCGAACAGGACATCAATACCATTGGCAACATTGAAAAAAAGAATGCGACCAGTAATTTCTTACTATATGTTTTCATTGATATATACATAATTCTATTAAATATTAAATTAAAGACTATTAATCTTGACCCCCTCTTAATTATAAGGAGTCAATCGTATCACTTCTTTGGCTTTATCAATATGTATCGTATAAAGTCCGGCTTTAAAATCAGGACCGGGAATCAGATCGCCAGGGGCACTTCTCGTAATCAGGTTAGCAGGTTCAACCGTATACAGATTCTTCGTGTCCTCCTCTTGTGCCCAACCATATCCTCTAAAGAACTTAAATCCCATAGTCTGGTCGATATACACAACTGCTTCAAAAGCACTTGCACCTACCTTCTTAAAGAAGAACCATTGGTGAGGATATGCGAAATCCCAAGCAAGTGTAGCCACATAAGGTTCACGCGGGAATCCAACTCCAGTACCAACAATATACATCACTTCCGGATAAAAGACATCCCGCGGCCGCTCCATATACATAAAACCGTTTGATGTATTATATTTCAAATTATAAAGTACCGACGGACCATCGAATTTTGCTTTGCTTCCTGAAACATCTTTAAAGAATTCCGGCCGGAGCATGTTAGTGACATCACTACCAAAACCTATAAAATTAATCTTGGCACTTTCCACCAGCTGAACATCCAACTGGACATATCCTCCTCCCACATCAAAGAAGCGGGACTTATCAATATCAATGCTGTATGTCAAAGTCTTATCAGTCAGAAAACTCAACATATCAAAAGTGATATTCTCCAATGTATAACTCCCTACCTTAGGAGTCGGAATCGATGTAGCTGCATCATCAGTCACAATCGCGATCTTATCGTCTGAATATCCCCATACCAAACCGGAATAATCAGGTTTATTGTTTATTATCTTTTCGGCAACTTTAAAATGGTCGCCAATCCCTGCCAAATCCGCCGCACTCGTCCGGAAACTATAATCCGTTTCATTCTGACTCTCCTTGTCCATTTCATACACATTTCCCAAATCATCAACAAGGTATAATTTGGAAGGTGTTTCCGGACGGGTTACCGCCACACTTGCGGCCTCATCCAAAGTCAGGGTCGATTCATTGCCACCTAAATCGTTTACAGCCTTTATAGTTACCACAGGACGTCCATTCTGGAAACCGGCAACAAAAGGTAAAGTAGCTTCCTCTTCAATAACCGTAGAACGCCCACTCAATCCTTTAGACAAATTCAAGATTTCGGCCCCATCCATTGTCACTAATAATTGGAATGAAACCAAATCATTATATTCATCACTGATCTGTGCGGTGAACTTCACTTTATCACCAGCCGCCACAACCGTTTCACCATTCACGCCCCGCAATACGGCATTTTCTATTTTAGGTTTTGAAGGTGTAGGCCACTCCGGCCATTCACTTGGCTTACTAACATCATCTTTTGCACACGAAAGGAGCAATAACGACGACATGAATAATACATATATCTTTTTCATTTTTCTAAAGATCTCTAGTTTAACAATAATGAATGATGACATTAATTGCGAGCTGCCGCAAGATCCGCTTTCCATCCCTCACGTTCAAATGTCTGTACCAACACTTTTCCATAAGATTCCGAAGCTTGTTGAACCGCGTAATTAGGAATAGGCACATATTGATGTGTAGGAGCCACTCCTTTGATCTTCGCTGTACGTTGCGCATACTGATTAAAACGGATGAGATCTATTTTACGCATCCCTTCATACAACATTTCATGTCCTCTTTCCGTAAGTAAAGCATCTAGGAAGGCTTCAACATTCGCTGTTGCCGATGACGGAAGATCTCCCAGTCCGGCACGCTTACGCACCTCATTGACCGCAGCAATAGCATCAGCGGACGGAGCTGCATTGTTTTTACGTACTTCGGCTTCCGCATACATGAGCAATACATCTGCCCAACGGGCTAACGGTATATCAGTCCCCTGAAAAGCCGTGGCCGTTTCAACCGGGAATTTATTAATTATAAATCCGTCCCATGTGGTTGTATTCCGGTCAATCCAAGTTCCGGCAGTCGTATAATATTTGGTAAGGATCACTTCACGACGTTTATCCAAAGGATCATACGTATCCCAAAATTTCGGAGACACGTTGAAGGTTTGTCCCCATCCCTGCCCTTGCAAGTAGAAAGGAGTCGGATTTCCCTGATCGTCCACTCTGGCTGCATTATCGGGAGTAGCGAGCATCATCAGCGGGTTAAAGTTACCGGACTTATTCGTACCGTCCGCCGTTTCATCACAGCTGACAGCCATAATCACTTCCGAATTGAAGTTATTGGCATTTTTAAATTGCTCAATATAAGGATTATCCCCTTTCTTGAAAAGACTATACCGCCCCTTCAACTCATTATACATATCAATTGCTTTCTGATAATAACCAGACATATAATAGCCTTCATTCAAGCAATGCCGCATGATGCATACACGTGCATAGTCTTTATTGTAACGTCCCTGTTCTGGCTGTGTATCTGCAATATACTGATAAGCATAATCAAAATCAGCCATAATCCACTCCGTCATTTGCTGTAATGTCGGACGTACCAGATTTTCCAGCTTTGAAGGATTAATCAGATCGTCCGGATCGACAATCAAAGGAACAGGACCATATACATGCAATAAATAATACATCATCAATCCCCGACAAAGACGGGCCTCGGCAATAAACTCCCTTTTACGCTCTTCGGAGACCACTTCGGTAGAAGCCTTCTCCAAAGTTCCAATCACATTGGTGAAGTAGGAAATCTCACTTACTTTCGGAAAATGATTCGGCCTTTCATCACTTAACGTACCACTCGTATAATAGACACACTGACTGAAATCGGCTTTGGAAAGAAAGTAGTATCCGCCTCCCCAACCATTATTCCACACAGCCATTTCATCTGTCGGATAATCAAAGAACTTCAGTACACCTCCGGCAGGGATATACCAACCGTGCTGATTACCACTTGTTCCAGCACCGATCCAATAGGTCCATGTTGTCGTAAAAGGCATATAGCAGGTCATCATAAATGATTCGTATTCGGCTTCAGTCACCGGATAATTAGAAACATTCAACGTGCCATACATCTTCGGATCAAAATTATCCTCACAACTGCACATGATAAATGCAATCATGACAAACACCTTAAATAATTTATTCTTATTCATATTTTCAATCTTTTCTTTCGTTACAGGTTTTCTTAGAAACATATTTTTGCTCCGAAGGAGTATGTTCTCGTCATCGGATACTCCGCTTTGGAGCCGTCACCCCCCGTCTTTATTTCAGGATCGACACCTACAAACTTGGTAAAAGTAAACGGATTCTGACAGTCGATAAAAACTCTGATAGAACTCACATAATCACCCACTCTTCCCAGCTTCTTTCCTGAAAGGTTGTATCCTAAAGTGATATTCCTGATACGTACGAACGAAGCATTCTGATAATCTTCCTCAAAACCTACGTTACCAGGCAAAGCGACAGCCTTTGTTGAAGCGATACCACGACGGTTTCCATTCTGATTGGTTTGAGAATTCCAGATAGTATATACATATTTGTTCGAATTCTTGGGACTCGTGTAATACACATCTCCGACAAGTGCCCAACGATATGCATAGTTATAGCGTGTACGTCCGAATTGTCCATACATAAATACATCCAGATCAAAATCTTTGTATACAAATGTATTTCCAAAGCCTATGTGAATTTTTGGAAGTGTATTCCGCATCTTTACATCATCAATCGTTATTTTATTATCCCCATTTGCATCCTTAATAATCGGATAACCGGGCTGTTGCGCATCTACCGGCAAAGATTTTTGCGATTCGGGCATATTACTTTTATCTATGTTGATAACGCCTTCCGTTTCATAGTAATAATAAGCATTCACCGGTTCGTTCTTACGGATTCGATATTCTTCATAATAATAATTGGGCATCCGTTCTTTCCAAACAGCATTATGATGTGATAAGGTCAATTGTGAGGTCCACTTAAACACACGGGGGATTTCAAAGTTAAGTGAGTTAATAGTCGCATCCCATCCGTAACGTACATAATGTCCATAATTCATCGGGACGGAAGATGTCATACTAAGCGGAGAGGCAGAGTCATATCCCAGCAAGTTGGTTACATCATTGCGGAACATATCAAAACTTCCCCAGATTCTATCTTTTAAAACAGAAAAGTCTACACCTATATTTTTCATGGTAGTCTTTTCCCAAGTAACATTCGGGTAATCAGGACCGCTAAGCAGATAGGGTACATAAGTCACTGAATTGTTGGAAAACTTGATATATTGGGCTGCCAGACTGAAAGTGCCATAAAGCGAACTACCCAGATTATCATTACCTGTCTGTCCATAACTACCACGAATCTTCAACTGGTCAATCCATGATATATGCTTCATAAACGGCTCGTTAGATAATTTCCAGGCCAATGATACTGAAGGGAAATAGGCATATTTCTTTCCCGGGAAAAACTTATCCGTTCCATCGCGGCGAATAGTAGCGGCAACTACATATCTGTCGAGCACATCCACACTTGCCCTGGCAAATTGAGAACGACGTTCATCGGCTGCTCTGAAAGAAGTCGGGTAGAAAGCGCCTTCCGCAGCTTCCACCTTATCAGCAGCAATGTGATCGTTAATCTGTTCGTAGTCAAGTTCAAGACCATTTGAATCGTTCGTATACCTTCCCATACCGACTACGGCATCGACACGTAACAAATCTCCAAACTGCTTTTTGAAAGTCAACGTGCCTTCCATAGTTTGGTTTCTACGTTCAACATATCCCAAATGCCCTCTTGATTTATACATGTCCATAAAATATATATCAGAAGGAACATACAAGTTACGGTTAGCATTTTCCTTATTGATACCATACATCAAGCGGAAAGACAACATATCCTTGATTATATCCACATCGGCAGCAAAATTTAGATAATAACCGCTTGTTTTAGTCCGGTCACTAACTTTTATCATTTCGGCCGGGTTAGGGTAATTTGAATATAAGGTAGGTTTTCCGTCCTCACCTCTGATCGGTAAATAAGAAGGATAGGTTAAAGCCGATTGTATGGCATCATACCCATTTCCACCCCCACCGCCACCGGAAGTTGAGTTTGTATATTCATTCTCATTTACATTGACAATTGCTGTCAACTTAAGAAATGGAAGCAATTGTGAAGATATGTTTGTCCGAAGAGCATAACGTTCCATAGCGGAGTTTTCTACCGTACCTTCCTGTTTGTAGTAATTTCCGGACAGATAATATTTCAGCAGTTTAGAACCGCCCGTAATTGTGATATTATGATTATTGATGCTACCATCCTTTAATACACAATCCAGCCAGTCTGTTGTTTGAGCGGCAGCTATCTGTTGAGGTGAGAATTGAGGTACCCATTTATTATCAAAAGGTTTATCACCATAAGGATACATACCGTTCGTAAATAAATAGTTTTCTTTATTGAAAATGTTGGCAACATTCATGTATTCTTCCCCACTCAAAGGTTCCAGATACGGATAGTTTTTCACGATAGAATAATTTCCTTCATAAGTGATTTGGGGACGAGTTTCAGTACCTTTCTTTGTAGTGATCAATACGACCCCATTGGCTGCACCAATTCCATAAATGGAGGCAGATGCATCCTTTAACACTTCGATAGATTCAATATCGGCAGGATTAAGTCCGGCCAATCCCGAACGATTGATAGAGTTGGGCATAACCTGATTTCCGTTTCCAACCTCTAAAGAAGTGGAAGGCATCATTACTCCATCCACTATAAAGATAGGAGTACCTGCCCCACGAATTGAAAGGTCAACTGCTCCACCCGGTTGCGGGCTTGTCAACGTAGCTTCCAGTCCGGCAGCCCGCCCAAGCAACATCTGTGACATATTACTTGTTGCGGCTCGCGATATTTTTTCCGTTTTTACCGTTGCAATGGAAGTGGTCAGATTCTTACGGGTGGTCGTTCCATACCCTACCACAACGACTTCATCCAATTGTTTTGAATCCTCTTTCATCGTCACATTCAACGTCATCGGTCGGGTAATTTTCTGCGTATATGTAGTGTAACCTATTGAAGTAAATTTCAGTGTCGAGCCTTCCGGAACTTGCAACTGGTAATTGCCATCTATACCGGTAATCGTTCCTTGAGTAGCCCCTTCTATCATCACAGTCACTCCCGGAAGAGCTTCGCCGGATTCATCCACTACTTTGCCTGTCACCTTGACCGGCTGTTTGTTATCCTGTGCCCGAGATGAAACTTTGTTTAATACAATCTGACGTTTTTCAATCGTATAAGATACTCCTTCGCCTTTAAAAAGTCTATCCAGTACCAGAGTCATCAATTCATTTTTCACAGAAATACTTACGATACGGCTTACATCAACAATATCTTTGTTGTATAAGAAACGATATTCTGTCTGATTTTCGATACTAGTCAAGACCTCCTCTACAGTCACATTTTTCAGTCGCAATGTAATTTTGGCGGATTGTGCCAGGATAGGTATACTGATAGCTTGCAAAGCTATACAAAACAACCATATAGCACAGATTCTCCCCATTTTTACATTCGCAGGTACATTAATTCTCTTTTTCATTTTTCTAATTGAAATAAGTTTCATACCTTTACATGTTTGGTTATTGGTTCTACAAATAAGTTGATTAACGAATAACTGAATCTTTGGAAAGGAAGGTGAGTCAGACCTTCCTTTTTTTTTATCAGTTGTCGGAAGCTGAATTCACTGATTATGTCTTTCTCATGGCTTGTATTATTTAAAGGTTAATAAATGTGTTTTTCTCTCGTTTCTATCAATAAGACGTTTCTAAAAATAAAAGCCACATTGGATATCGCATTATTTTTTCATCTGCATTATTTTTTCTTCAAACTATCGTTTATCCCAAATAATCTTTCTATTTTTACCCCCGACAATAGAACCTTTACTACAATACTATGCCGAATATCCAACAACAGACTTCCGACGACCGTTTTCTGGTAATAGCACTAAAACAGGATGATAAACAGGCTTTTACCCGACTATTCCATATTTATTATAAAGATTTGGTATTGTTTGGCGGTACTTACATCCCGGAGAAATCTACCTGTGAAGATATTGTGCAAAATATCTTTCTCAAACTATGGAATGACCGGAAATCATTGGTAATTGAGAACTCACTAAAATCATATTTACTGAAAGCGGTCAGAAATTACTGTCTGGACGAATTACGCCATCGCAGGATTATAGATGAACACATTGCTTACGAACTTAAATCGGATTCTATAGATATAGATACGACAGAAAACTACATACTGTATTCTGATTTATGCCGACAACTTAAAAATGCATTGGAACAATTACCTCCTCAAGAAAGAGAAGTGTTCGAGATGAGCCGATTAGAAAACATTAAATATCAGGAAATAGCCAATCGCCTGAATATCTCTGTCAGAACGGTAGAAGTACGTATCAGCAAAGCATTGAAGCAGCTCCGCATCTTATTAAAAGATTTTTATTTACTACTTTTTATTTTTTTTTTATTTCTTTTCCACTAATGAATGTGGGATTTTCTTTCTGAAACGTCTATTATATATAAGGTAAAATGCATTATGATAAATAAAGATTCAGACATAGAGATTATAATCTCCAGATATCTCTCGAAAGAGGCTACACCAGAAGAAATAAAGGTACTGGATGATTGGATATCGGCTACTCCCGAAAACTATAGGAGTTTTCTATCACAAAAGAATGTGTGGGAAGTCAGTCACCCGGCTTTTAATCCGGAAGAGATAGATGTGAACAGTGCGCACAGAAAAGTAATGGAGCAGATTCTCCATCCAAACCAGCCGGTTTCCGTTCGTCCTAAGTTGTCCTTCCTACACTATTGGCAGCAAGTGGCAGCTATCTTACTTCTTCCTTTACTGATATTATCTGCTTATCTTTATTTTAAACCCGCTTCTCAAATTGCAGAGACTTATCAGGAGCTATTCACTCCTTATGGCACTTGGTCGGTAGTTAATCTGCCTGACGGTTCTAAGGTTTGGCTAAATGCCGGAAGTTCTTTAAAGTATCCGACTCAATTCAATGATAAGCAAAGAGTTGTTTCAATGCAGGGTGAAGCCTATTTTGAAGTAGAATCCGATAAAGAGCATCCCTTCATCGTAAAAACAAAACAACTAACTGTAGAAGCTACCGGCACTGCATTCAATGTGAACGCATACGCTCCGGATCATGTAGCAGCAGTGACGTTAGTAAAAGGAAAGGTCGCAGTTACTCTTGACCAGAAAAAGACGATTTCCCTTTCACCGGGAGAGAAAATTGACTATAATCTAGCCACTTCTTTATATAACGTCAATAAGACCAACACTTATAAATGGTGCTCATGGAAAGATGGAATACTCATTTTTAGAGATGACCCGCTGGAATATGTATTCAAACGTTTGGGACAGACTTATAACGTGGAATTTATTCTGAAAGACGCCGAATTAGGAAAGTATTCCTATAAAGCGACTTTTGAAGGTGAATCTTTAAATGAGATTTTGCGCTTGCTTGAAATGAGTGCACCTATTCGCTGTAAAGAGGTTAGTAACCGCAACAGCAATAATGAGAAGTTTGAAAAGCAGCGTATAGAGGTGAGTAGGATTGTAGGGAAATAAGTTTGTATTAGTACAAACTTAATCGTATGGCTTCAAATTAATTTCATTTGGTAGTATTAAGTTGTACGACACCCGGGTCTCATGCACACCGACACCGGGTGTTGAACATGCTGACACCCGGGTGTCAAGCAGCATGAGACCCGGGTGTCGTACAATTTATTCTTGCAGTATCTTTTTTTCTTCTCTACTATAAGTTATGATCCCAACCACTATTAATTAAAGTCATTAGTCCCATAACAGTACAGAAACGAATTTATTACTTCATCTTGTATACCAGCGTTCCTCCTTTTACAATATCCTCATGCGAGATTGTTTTCTTCGTATAAGGTTCACCATTCAAAGTAATACTATCTACATATTTATGTTCTTTCGACAAATTCTCCGCAATAATCGTGAAAGTCTTGCCATCGGCCAGATGCAAGGTCATCTTCGGCAACTGTGGAGCACCGAATACATAATTTCCGCACTTACCGGATCTACCGGATAGAATCCCATTGCACTCAACATATACCATGCAGACATCTGACCACAATCGTCATTTCCGCAAAGTCCGTCGGGTTTGTTTTTGTATTGAGTATCAAATATTTCACGAACCAATTCCTGTGTACGTTCCGGACGACCAGCCAGTGCATACAAATAAGTCACATGATGGCTTGGCTCATTTCCATGAGCATATTGCCCGATTAATCCAGTAACATCTGCTAAACTTTCACCTTCTAGCTTAACCGTAAACAATGAGTCTAATTTATTCAAGAAAGGTTTTTCTCCCCCAAACAACTGGATTAATCCTGGAACATCATGTTGTACATGCCAAGTATATTGCCATGCATTTCCTTCCGTATAATCTCCACCGACACTTTCCGAATGTGCCAACGCACTTGGGTTAAACGGAGCTTTCCAAGTTCCGTCAGCTTTGCGCGGACGCATGAACTTCGTCTCCGTATCGAAAAGATTCTTATAATAATCAGCACGTTTCGCGAAGTAAGCCGCATCTTCTTCTTTTCCCATACGGCGTGCCATATCGGCAGCAGCATAATCGTCATATACCGACTCTAATGTGGAAGATACAGATTCGGCTTTTATCAGATCTGTCGGGAAATAGCCGTATTTCGTATATACTTCCCAATCAGACTTCAACGGATGTGATACAGTCTGCGTCTTCTTTATAATATTGAAAGCACGCTCCGCGTCAAAGCCACGGAATCCCTTGCGATAAGCCTCGGCAATGACTGATACGCCGTGATTACCAATCATACAGTATTCTCCTTTCCCCACAATCCCCAGATAGGCAGGAAGCCCTGCACTTCACCCTGTTCGATGAGAGAATTCACAAAACCGTCCACACGTTCGGGAATCATTAATGTATAAAATGGATGAGCGGCACGGTAAGTATCCCATAAAGAGAAGGTAGAATAGAATGTTCCCGTTCCGGCCTTCACAATCGAGTCGGCAGCATTACGATACATACCATCGACATCCGAAATCTCATTAGGTTGAATCAATGCGTGGTAGAAACTGGTATAGAAGTTTGTCTTTTCATCATCGGTACCCTCTATTTCGATACGGCTCAGATAACTATTCCATTCATTATGCGCAGCGTCTCTCACTCCGTCAAAGTCCCAGGCAGGAATTTCCGCTTCCAGAGTTCTTTCTTGGCTCCGGCTACGCTCGTAGTGGAAAGGGCCACTTTCATCATCAACTCGTCTCCCGGCTGCATGTCAAAAGAGGCTATGATGCGTTTTCCTTTTTCTGTTTCGCCCATCGGAAGATAAAGTGAATCGACTACCGGACGATTAAATTTTATCACAAAGAAATAATCCTGATTCACCCATACGGCATTATTGACATGTCCGGTCAGCGTTTGGGCGTCTTCCCAATTCACCTCACAACTCTTCACGTGTGAATGATATTGTTCTTCCCTCCAGGCAGGACCATGTTGCAAGTCAATCAATATAGAGGCAGAATCAGCCTTGTGATAAGTATAGCGGTGAAGGGCAGCATGGATAGAAGCCGTCAGTTCCGCTTTCACCTGTGGATCAGAGAGCTCTGCGGTGTAATATCCCGGAGTAGCCGCTTCTTTATCTTTCGGGAAATGACTGCGATAAGCGTCCCAGGCACGGGTACGTGTACCGGTAACAGGCATTACCAGAATATCACCCAAGTCCATACATCCTGTTCCATTCAGATGCGTCTGCGTGAATCCCCAAATCAGAGAATCCTGATAGGTATACTCGGAACAATAGCGCCAGCCGACTGCACCCGTCACAGGGCTGCTCTGGATCATTCCGAAAGGATAACATGCGCCGGGAAATGTATGCCCGTTGTCTGCGCCACCGATAAAGGTATTAACGTATTGAGTATAATCTTTTGTATCCGTCTTTTCAGCCGGAGTACAAGAAGAATAAAAAAACAAGCCTGCTGCCAGAGTTGCAGCCATAAAAGGGGTTTTTCTTCTCATGGTAAATATAATAATGTTAAGTTAATGCCGCATTATATATGCTGATATTTATCTAATTTTTCACGATAGTAGCTTTCTACATCTTTCCAGTGGTAATAAGGAGCTACGTCTGTTTTCACCGGTAGTTTAGTTTCCTTTTCATTAAGTAATACTTTTACCAATACATCGTTACTTCCTTTTTTATGAAAAAAGACGAATTGCACGTTACTAGCCATCGGGAAAATATCATACGCTCTCCATTGTTCGGATAACTTTTCTACATCAGGGTAAGATTCACCATAATGATTCAGTTCCAATAAAGCGACCAACGGTAACAGACAAGACTCATGGCCAAATCTTAAAGTGGCCTGCTTTTTACCTTCTTTCAAAGCAGCATCTGCCCTATCTAAAATATTACGTAACAAGTCGGCTTCCCGATAGGGCATCAAACCATCCGTTACAGGAGAACAAGCGTGTGTCAGATACCAATATAAGTTGTTACAGCTCCATAGATCATAACACTCTTCATCCGTGAAAAGAGAATATAGCTGCATATCTGTATCATGACTCTGCATATTACAAGCCAAATCAAAAAGACGTCTCATCAGGCGCGCTTCATCAACGTTTGCTTTGACATACGCTTCGTCTGTAAACAATGTTTTCATCAACCGTTCCGGACGTACATGGGTAGCCTCAAAATCTTTCTGAACCTTTTTCACTTTATCGGAACTAGCTATTTTACTCAAATCCTTAGCAGGAGGATTCATGTAATACATATCATGGTAACTTGCATCATTCTTGATACATAGATTAGGATTTATCGCCTGCAATTGGAGACACTCGGATGTCATGGATAATATACACCGGATGACAACTGTGGAACGGGCATCCACTTCTGTTCCATCCGCAAATATTTGTGGGAAATTAGTATACATACGCTTTGCAATTCCTCTGTGTTGGCGTGCTCCCACCGAAGTCAGTTCACCAAGACGACCTTCCGCCATATCAGCCATGCGCAAAACAATATCCAGTGTGTTTTTACCTGTTGCAGTAAGTTTGTTTAAAGAATCGGCTTTTAATAAAGTTTGCTTGGGGAAACGATAATCATTCGGATCAATCAAATACCGTGAACCATGACGCATATATGTACTGATATAAAAAGGTTCGTACCCCTTAGGAGCAGCTGTCTGCTTGGCAGTAGGCGTGGGATATGCATAATAATTATTAGCGGATAAATACCGGTTTGCACGGATCTCTTCACGAGCAGTTTGCGCTTGTACCGTCCATACAAACAAGAGCAATAAAAAGATAGATGTGAGTTTTTTCATGATAGTATTATTCAATGTATTAATAGTTGTGCCACAAAATTAGAGATTTCTTCTCATTTAAAAGGATTTGATACAGACAAATATACTTAAATCTTAAATGAAGGAAGTTCCTATTTATATGGATTCGCTGTGATAAAACAAAAATTCGTACGACTTATTGAATAAATATCAACTCAATTATTTATCTTTGTTAGCTTAATAACAAGCTGGCGCAAAAAACAATAAGTATAATGAAAGATTTCTTGAAATTTACACTTGCCACGGTGACAGGTATCATTTTGTCAAGTATTGTATTATTTATAATCAGCATGGTAACGTTGTTTGGCATCATGTCTGCTTCGGACACGGAAACAATCGTAAAAAAGAATTCTGTAATGATGCTCGACTTAAACGGAACGTTGGTTGAACGTACGCAAGAAGATCCGCTGGGTATTTTATCACAGTTGTTGGGTGACGGATCTAACACGTACGGACTGGACGATATTCTTTCTTCTATCCAGAAGGCTAAAGAAAACGAAAATATTAAAGGGATTTATCTACAGGCAAACTCATTAGGCACCTCCTATGCTTCTTTGCAGGAAATCCGCAACGCACTGCTCGACTTCAAAGAAAGTGGAAAATTCGTTATTGCTTATGCAGACTCCTACACCCAGGGACTTTATTATCTTTCCAGCGTAGCCGACAAAGTGCTGCTCAATCCTAAAGGGATGATTGAATGGCGGGGTATCGCCTCTGCTCCCCTGTTCTACAAAGATTTGCTGCAAAAAATAGGAGTTGAGATGCAGGTGTTCAAGGTAGGAACTTACAAATCTGCCGTAGAGCCGTTTATTGCTACGGAAATGAGTCCTGCCAACCGCGAACAGGTTACCACATTTATCACTTCTATCTGGGGGCAGGTTACGGAAGGGGTATCTACTTCACGCAATATTTCTGTAGACTCACTGAATGTTTATGCAGATCGCATGCTAATGTTCTATCCGGCAGAGGAAAGTGTAAAATGCGGATTGGCTGATACGCTGATTTATCGAAATGATGTGCGCAATTATCTTAAGAAATTGGTAGAGATCAATGAAGATGATAATCTTCCTATATTAGGATTGGGCGACATGATGAACGTAAGGAAAAATGTACCGAAGGATAAGAGTGGCAATATCGTAGCTGTTTATTATGCTTCCGGTGAGATTACAGACTATCCGAGCTCTGCAACTTCCGAAGACGGGATTGTCGGTTCGAAAGTCATTCGTGACCTGCGCAAATTGAAAGATAATGATGATGTGAAAGCTGTTGTACTCCGTGTCAACTCTCCAGGTGGAAGCGCTTTTGCCTCGGAACAAATCTGGCATGCCGTAAAAGAGCTGAAAACAAAGAAACCGGTCATTGTCTCTATGGGTGATTATGCTGCGTCAGGAGGTTACTACATCTCTTGCGTTGCCGATACGATTGTTGCAGAGCCTACTACCCTGACCGGTTCTATCGGAATCTTCGGTATGATTCCTAATGTGAAAGGATTGACTGACAAAATCGGCTTAAGTTATGATGTAGTAAAAACAAATAAATATGCGGATTTCGGAAATATCATGCGTCCGTTTAACGAGGATGAGAAATCATTGCTTCAAATGATGATAACTGAAGGATATGATACCTTTGTAACTCGTTGTGCCGAAGGACGTCACATGACGAAGGAAGCTATCGAGAAGATTGCCGAAGGCCGTGTATGGACTGGGGAAACTGCTAAAGAACTGGGATTAGTAGACGAATTAGGTGGCATTGACAAGGCACTGGATATTGCTGTTGCAAAAGCCGGTATCGAAGGCTATACCGTTGTGTCTTATCCTGAGAAACAAGATTTCCTGTCTTCCCTGCTTGATACGAAACCGACGAATTATGTAGAATCACAATTACTGAAAAGTAAATTAGGCGAGTACTACCAGCAATTCGGCTTACTGAAAAATCTGCAAGAACAATCCATGATTCAGGCACGTGTCCCATTTGAACTGAATATAAAATAACCTGTACTGCATGGACGAACACTTTATCAAGATACACAAGTGGCTATACCCTGTCTCATGGATATACGGAGCAGTGGTAGTGATGAGAAACAAGCTCTTTGACTGGGAAGTTCTTCAATCAAAGAGTTTTGATATACCTATCATCAGCGTGGGTAATCTCGCTGTAGGAGGGACAGGAAAAACTCCACACACTGAATATCTGATAAAGTTTCTTTGTAATCAATATAAGGTAGCTGTATTAAGCCGGGGATATAAACGGCACACGAAAGGTTATGTATTGGCAACTCCGGAAAGTACGGCAAGAAGCATTGGCGACGAACCTTACCAGATGCATCAAAAATTCCCGTCTGTCACAGTAGCTGTCGATGAAAAGCGTTGTCATGGCATAGAAAAGTTGCTTGCACTGCAAAAGCCTTCAATAGATGTTATCCTATTGGACGATGCTTTCCAGCACCGATACGTCAAACCGGGATTGAGTATTCTGTTAACGGATTATCACCGATTATTCTGTGATGACACTTTGCTCCCCGCAGGACGGCTTCGTGAACCAATTAGCGGCAAGAATCGGGCGCAAATCGTTATTGTCACCAAATGCCCGCAGGATATCAAACCGATTGATTATAACATTATCACGAAACGGCTGAACCTTTATCCGTATCAGCGGCTATTCTTCTCGTCGTTCCGGTATGGTAACTTGCAACCAGTGTTCCCTACCATGTCTCCGGACACAAATGCAATTTCGACAAACCATGAGGTTGCTTTGTCCTCACTGACAAACACTGATATATTATTGATGACGGGAATTGCCTCACCTGCCCCTATTCTCGAAAGACTGGAAGGTTGTACCAAACAAATAGATTTACTATCGTTTGACGATCACCACAATTTCACTCATCGGGATATACAGCTTATCAAAGAACGGTTTCATAAACTGAAAGGAGAACACCGGTTGATTATTACCACCGAGAAAGATGCAACACGCCTGATTAACCATCCGGCTTTGGACAAGGAATTGAAACCATTTATCTACGCCTTGCCTATTGAAATTGAAATATTACAAAACCAACAAGATAAATTTAACCAACATATTATTGACTATGTTAGAGAAAATACAAGAAACCGCAGCTTATCTGAAAGGAAAGATGCATACCAGTCCGGAAACTGCTATTATACTAGGCACAGGGCTTGGCAGTTTGGCAAACGAAATCACCGAGAAGTATGAAATAAAGTATTCGGATATTCCTAACTTCCCGATATCTACCGTCGAAGGTCATAGCGGCAAGCTGATTTTCGGCAAATTGGGCAATAAGGATATTATGGCAATGCAAGGCCGTTTTCACTATTATGAGGGTTATTCAATGAAAGAGGTTACTTTCCCCGTACGTGTGATGCGTGAACTGGGTATCAAAACCTTGTTTGTATCCAATGCCAGTGGCGGGACGAATGCAGATTTTGAAATCGGTGACCTGATGATTATCACTGACCATATCAACTACTTCCCCGAACATCCGCTTCGCGGAAAAAATATCCCTTACGGACCTCGCTTCCCGGACATGAGCGAAGCATACTGCAAGGAATTGATTAGTAAGGCTGACGAGATTGCCAAAGAAAAAGGAATTAAGGTACAACACGGAGTTTATATCGGTACACAAGGCCCTACTTTCGAAACTCCGGCTGAATATAAATTATTCCATATTCTAGGTGCCGATGCCGTAGGTATGTCTACCGTTCCCGAAGTTATCGTAGCCAACCATTGTGGTATCAAAGTTTTTGGTATTTCCGTCATTACCGACTTAGGAGTAGAAGGAAAGATCGTGGAAGTAACGCACGAAGAAGTCCAGAAAGCAGCCGATGCCGCCCAACCGAAAATGACAACTATCATGCGTGAACTTATCAACCGTGCCTAAACATTAATCCCGATTTATGAGAACTGAAATAGCTACTCTTGGTGAGTTCGGTCTGATTGACCGCCTCACCGAGGGAATTAAATTAGAAAACGAATCCAGCAAATACGGAGTGGGTGACGATGCCGCCGTCCTCTCCTACCCTTCAGAAAAGCAAGTACTGGTAACAACCGACCTGCTTATGGAAGGTGTGCATTTTGACCTGACTTATGTTCCCTTGAAGCATTTGGGATATAAATCAGCAGTAGTTAATTTCTCCGATATTTATGCCATGAACGGTACTCCCCGGCAGATCACGGTATCTCTTGGTCTTTCCAAGCGTTTCAGCGTGGAAGATATGGACGAACTTTATTCCGGTATCCGTCTGGCTTGCCAGCAATATAATGTCGACATTGTGGGAGGCGATACCACTTCTTCCTTGACAGGCCTTGCTATCAGCATCACCTGTATTGGCGATGCCGACAAGGATAAAGTAGTTTACCGTAATGGCGCCAAAGACACTGACCTGATCTGCGTCAGCGGCGACTTGGGGGCAGCCTATATGGGTTTACAACTCTTGGAACGTGAAAAGGTTGTACTGCAAGGCGAAAAAGATGTCCAACCGGATTTCTCCGGCAAGGAGTATCTACTGGAACGCCAACTTAAGCCGGAAGCCCGTAAAGATATCATTGAGAAACTTGCTGCCGCCAATATTGTCCCGACTTCTATGATGGACATTTCCGACGGCCTGTCATCAGAACTGATGCATATCTGCAAACAAAGCAATGCTGGTTGCCGCGTATACGAGGAGCACATCCCCATTGATTACCAGACTGCTGTCATGGCCGAAGAGTTTAACATGAACCTGACCACTTGTGCCTTGAATGGCGGTGAAGATTATGAACTGCTCTTTCACTGTTTCCATCGCCGATCATGAGAAAATTTCACAAATGGAAGGAGTTCGTCTCATCGGACATATTACCAAACCCGAACTTGGCTGTGCATTGATTACCCGTGATGGACAAGAATTCGAACTAAAAGCACAGGGATGGAATCCATTAAAAGAAGATAAGCAATAGATTTCATCACATACCTGAAATATTTTTCATCTTATACAACACTGATAATTAGCAGACTAACTTTTTATCAGTGTTTTTTATTTCCATAAGACTTGCAGAATCCAAAAGTTTCACTACCTTTGCAACCGCAAAAGAGATATTACCGGACCGAACAAGCATGAGGTGCCATAGCTCAGTTGGTAGAGCAAAGGACTGAAAATCCTTGTGTCCCCGGTTCGATTCCTGGTGGCACCACTATCGATTCGGTAATTTCTCGGAACCCATTGAAATTCAATCATTTCAATGGGTTTTCTTTTATACTCCAATACGCAAATTCTAGCCGATTCGAGTATCTGGAAATGTCCCATTCGGTGGCTTTTTCAGAGTCCCTTTAAAAAACCACCGATTGCACTATATTTCACTCATTTACAATAATTTGCGCCAATCATTTTTAGGAGCAAAAACATACTTTTGCATACCTGCTTGAATGTAATGGAAACAGCGAAAAAAGAAAAGCAAAAAAGATTCTTCCTTTACTGACAAATATAAGATGAAGGAAAACAAAGAGAATCTTAAAACTAAAAAAAACGGTGGTTTTTCAGACCATGTCTACCAAAAAGCCACCGATTTTAACTTTTTTACCGACTTCCAACTCATCTTTCAAGTTGACAGAATAACTAATTGTATTTACCAACTTAAAGAAAAAAGGTTATGAAACAAGGAACAATGAAGATTCTGTTTTTCGTTCTCAAAACGAAATTATTAAAAAATGGTGAAGCACCTATTCTAATGAGGATCACAATTAACGGTCAATACGAAGAAACACGAATCCAAAGAAGCGTTCCTCTCAAACTGTGGAACGCAGCCAAAGGATGTAGTAAAGGAAAAGACCGGGCTTCCAATGAACTCAACAGTTATTTATCTGAATTAGCCACGCGAGCATTGGAAAAGTATAAGGAACTTATACTGGAGCAGGCAATATCCACTCCCTCCTTAATATTAAAACGTGTATTCGGTAAGGATACGGAAATGCGTACCCTGCTTGGAGCAATACGACAAGAAATCAAGGAGATGGAGAAAGTTGTGAATATTGACTATGCACCAGTGACCATCAACCGTTACAAAAATGTACTGAAAAAACTCGAAAATTCCATTCCTACATTTTATGACAAAGAAGATATTACTTTCCATGAACTCACTCCGGAATTCATAAAAGCCTTTGACCTTCATTTAAAAACAGAAGTCGGTTTATGCCGCAACACTATTGTACGATATATGAAATGTTTCAAGAAAATCACAAATATGGCACTGGCAAAAGGTTGGATGAAGAAAGATGCGTTTTATGGATACAAAATGGAACAGGATGAAACAGCTCCTGTATTCCTCACATATGACGAATTACAGACCGTTATGAATAAGGAATTCACTATACCCCGACTGGCACTGGTACGGGATATTTTCATTTTCGCCTGTTTCACCGGTCTGGCATTTGTCGATGTGTCCACGCTCAAAAAAGAAGATATGGTGCAAGATAATAATGGAGACTGGTGGATCAGAAAAGGAAGAATCAAACTGATGCATCGGCGTAAAGCATCTTCAATCTGTAACATACCTCTACTTCCCGTTCCGCTTGCCATACTAAAAAAGTATGAAAATAATCCTGTCTGTATCAAAAAAGGATATTGTCTCCCAGTTCCCTGCAATCAGAAAATGAACAGCTATCTCAAAGAAATAGCAGATTTCTGCGGGATTAAAAAAAATATCACCACTCATGTCGCCCGGCATACATTCGGGACTACCATTACGCTCGCTAACAATGTACCCCTACAAGATGTATCGGTTATGCTTGGGCATGCTTCCACACGAATGACGCAACATTACGCACGAGTAATGAATGCAAGCCTAAAGAAATCCATGATTCATGTTAAGGAGCAATTGACACAATAAATTAACGTGAGTTCGACAAATTCAAAATAAGGCAAGCTGTATATCAATTGTTCTCGTAACATTGATACACGGCTTCTTTGGAAAACAGCAGTATGCTGCGATTGCACCCAAGAGGTTGACAATGAAATTATCAAAGGTTCTATGTCTTGAATGTTCCACTTGTGATATATTCCTGAGTTCGTCATTAACGGTTTCTATAATGGTTCGTTTCCTAAGAAGGAGTTTGTCTGAAAGTGACATCAACGTTCCTTTCATATTGCTTTTTAACTTGGTTATAAGCTGTATGCCATTGACAAACAATCTTTGAAAGAGGTTCTTGCATACCCGTAAAGGAGTACTGTCAACGAAACTGATGCCTGTACATTTGCCTAAAAGTATCTTTTTGATAAACAAAGCCAACGGGATGGCCACCTCTTTTCCAATTCCACAAAGCGGTTATAAGAGACAGCCTTTGAAAAAAGGTGGCGCATATACATGCAGACCTTTTCTTGATAGAAATGAGGCTGTCTCAAAATAGAAAAATGAGGCAGCCTTACTTATAATCTGTAAGTTGAAGTATAAGAATCCCCTTATTTTAGCCTTATTTCCTTATAAGAAAGGGCAAAATAAGGAGATTTTTTCTAAAGAGATTTCAATCTATAAGTTTTTCGTTCTTGAAATTCTATTTTGAGACAGCCTCTTTCTATTTACACAATCAGATGGATAGTCCCATCCCGATATTAGGACATCATCTTCATATGCCATCGTATTTTTTTAAGACATTTATTGAATATCCCTATATTGATATAATAATCAACAACTTATAAAGTCATTTCTGTGATAATCTACGATAATTCGCGTTAATCTTGTGTTTTATTATTCATTATAAACCCATACACATTACCGGCAAAATCTGTTACATACAAAGCGTTTCCCGCAATAGATACTGTAGAAAATATGGGTACACCGGTTTGGTATTTCCACAGCAGTTTGCCATTTATACGGTTCAATGCATACAGTATTCCGTCAGAAGCCCCAAAGAAAATAGTATCTCCAACCAACACTGGACTAGTCTCTACAGTTGAAGATAATGGTTTAGAATAAGGAGATGTATAAATCAAAGCGGGGTTTGTTTTAAAATTCCATTTCTCTTCTAAGGTCTGCTTATCTAAAGCTATGACTCCATTAGTAGCTGTTCCAAATATTATCTCGGATCCAGTGACTAAAGGAGTTGAATTCACATTGACCGAACAATTCAATTTTTTACGTACTATAATCTCACCGTTCTTTGAATTCAAGATAAAAAAGGAACGGGAAGAAAGAAGATAGAGATTCTCTCCTTCCCAAGCAACAGAGGCCGAACGATATTTTAATTCTGCATCTTTATTCTCCCACAACAACTCACCATTAACAGCATTATTGGCATACAACCCCTTCCAGTTTGCATGCCCAATCAGAATACTATGTCCAAGAGAAAGTGTTGCCACGCATCCTTCCCCCCTGCTCCAAGCTCCATTCTTCCAAATAAGTTCCCCCGTAGCTGCTTTCAAGGCACATAATGATTTTCCTGTACCGGCATATACTATATCCGAAACAGCAACCAAACCGTCATTCAAAGGAGGAAGTACACCGATATTTAAATCTTTTTCCCAAACCAATGTCCCAGTTTCTGCTTGAATCGCATATAGGTAACCATGTACATCTTGGGCAAAGACCAGTCCATCAGCAATCGCAATACTACTGCGTACAGAGCCACGAAGTGAATACCGCCAACAGACTGTTCCATTTTGCGCATCCATACACACTACAGCCGCTTTCCCCGATTCATTATCATCGACCGATGCCGTAAATAGACGTTTCCGATATACCAAAGGAGCAGACATAAAAATAGAAGCGCCTACATTTTTAATCCATGACAACCGCAAAGGCAATTGTTTCCTTTCAGGCTTTTCATAAAAAAACGAACGCCTGCATCGCCTTACCTCTCCATTATTGAAAAATGCCTCCACTATTACAGTAAGCTGCCGATGTTCCCATTGAGAAAGCAAAGGAATTTCCGCATACCAATTGAAATCACTCTGACGTTTCAAAAGATTGGAGGAAAGAACTTTTTTACCTTCCGATTCACACCAATAACGCATGGTTCGTATTGGGGAAACCGTAGAGTAGGCATTGACGGACAAAGGAATCTTTCCGGAAGGAAGTGTTGGCAGCTGTCCATTCTCCAACGAAACAATATGTAATGAAGGAGACAGATAACTGTATCGGAACTCGGACGCCACGTTTCCCTCTGTATCAACAGTCAGTACACGAAAAGCAGAAGGTGCATGGTCAATACCACCACAAGCAGGCGTAGAGGTACAGATAGTATACACCCCTGTCACTTTATGCTTATGCACATGATTTACGTGCCAGTGACCGTACAACCAAGCTTTCAATCCCATAGCCGGTAAATCTATATACTCCGTATCACTCATACCATATTTAAAAGCTACCGTATCTTCCGGCAGGCTATGATTGAAAACAATGATCGACTTCTCCTTGCCTACATAAGCAAGATCATTTTTCATCCAGCGATATACATCTTCCTTAGTATACTCCGGTAAATAATCTCCATGAAGCATAGGTGTCATTATGTAATGTGTATTCCCCACATCAAATGAATAGAATACCGGTCCGTAGAGTTTCTCGAAAAGTTCTTCCCCATAAGCACCTTTCACCAAGTCATGATTGCCTATTCCATAAAAGATTTGCGTGTCTTCCATCAAAGCGGTATTCAGCAAGCCTATATGACTGTTCAGTCCCGATTCATAACAAATATCCCCTGTATGCACGATAAAAGCTATTTTCTCATTGGCCGAATAGTCACGGAGATTATCCACCCACGCTTGATTCCCTTCTTTTCCACGTATTTCTGTATCAGAGATATGTATAAACCGGTGACTACCGTCAGCTTGAATTCCTCCATAACAAGGATATACCGGAAAATCGTATTCCGTACGACCGTTCTCTATCCGGTAATAGTAGGCATTATCAGTCTTATATCCGGAAGGAGTAGTAATAAACAGAAAATGCATACGGGAATGTCCGGGCAATTGATATGCGCCATTTGAATCTGTCTGTACCACATTTAACCCATCGGAAACAGAGACCCGATGCAATCGTTTTTCACCTTCATCGAGGAGACCATTTCTGTTCTCATCAACGAAAACCTTTCCTGTATATTGAGCCATAGCTTGTAAAGTCATACTACCCAGCAAACCAATAGCCATACAGTATTTCATGTATCTACTCACCTTTAGCCATTTGAATACTGACATCAGTCTGCCCCTCTACTTCTATTGTTTTATCGGCAAATCCTTTTTTCGAGAAAATAAGTCTGCCATTATCTTTCACCTTGATAGTATATGTGCCCCGATAGTCAGTCAACGCACTTTCACCGGATTCTTCGGACTGGACTTTCACTCTGGCAAGCGGAGTTGCCTGTATATCACGGACAGTTCCTTTTACTTGAATCACTTTTCCATCTGTCCGTGATTTGAAAGAAGTACCGGACACCGTCTGTCCTCCCTTTCCGGAAGAACCGATATACACCGGAAGGTTGAAATAAATCCGGTCGGAAGAAGTACCTACCTGTAATTCAAATTTGCCCGATTCGAGATAACGATTGCCCAAATCATCTGTCAGATAAAATTCATGAACAGGAATCATTATAGTCGTTTCCCGTGTCTGTCCGGGAAGTAAATCTACTTTTCTGAAACCTTTCAACTGCTTCACCGGTGTCATCACCGAGCTGACCACATCTCGCATATATACCTGTATCACCTCTTTCCCGGTTCTTTTCCCCGTATTTTTCAATTGAACAGTCACACAAACGGTATCATTAGCCTGATAGAGTTCCTTATCTGTAACAGCTTTCAGATATTCAAATTGAGTATAGCTCAATCCATATCCAAATGCCCATAGCGGGGAACTATTTGAGAAAACATAATCTCTTCCCGGCTTTTCATAAGTTCCCGGCTCTTTATAATATCCTTTATCCGTAGGCAAATAGTTATAATAGACAGGGAGATGCCCGTACTTTGCGGAAATGAAAAAGTCAGTTTTCCGGAAGGGTTCACATTGCCAAACAAAATATCCGCAATAGAGTTTCCTTCCTGTTCGCCAGCATACCATTGCGCCAATATCGCCGGAATATTCTCTTTCACCCAAGGTATGGCAAAAGGCTTTCCTGCCACCAATATAACAACCACCGGCTTTCCCACAGCAAAAACCTCACGTATTAATTGTTCTTGTGCACCGGTCAAAGAGATATCACTCAAATCGATTCCTTCTCCGCTAGTAGACGGCTCTTGAGTATGACGTACGAACGCTGTACTCGAACTCCCCACAAATATCAAAGCAACATCACTATGACGGGCAGCATCCACAGCCTCCGCTATCCCCGAAGTATCCAAAGAAGCCAAAGAACATCCTTTAGCATAGTTGATTTTCACCCTATCACCCAACAAGTTTTTGATTCCTTGAAGCGGTGTCACTCCATCTTCTTTCTTTTTACTCCAGGTATAATCTCCAAATTGTACATTATCCGCATTAGGACCAATCACCGCTACTGACTTCAAATTCCGAACATTCAGCGGCAACAACTGTCCATCGTTCTTCAGCAATACGGTCGATTCGTCTGCAATCCTACGTGAAAGTTTCACACTTTCTTTCGAACGGAGAGGAAGCCGATAGACTGCTTGTTCCTGATAGGGATCTTCAAATAACCCCAATTCAAATTTAGCACGAAGCACTCGTCTCACGGCCTGATCGATATAGCTGATATCAAACTCTCCATTCCGTATTTTATCAGCCAGCACTGCATAGCAAGAGCTGGAAGCCTCCACGTCCATTCCGGCGGTCAAAACCTGCCGGGCCGCTTCGAAATCATCCACCGCCGTCTTATGGAAAGTCTTCAGCATACTGACAACTCCCCAATCCGAATAAACATATCCCCGGAAACCAAATCTATTGCGCAAAATATCCGTCAGCATAAAACGAGAAGCAGAATTAGGAATTCTATTCCAAGAATTATAACTGGACATGACAGCCATAATTTCAGTTTCAGCAAGCACAGCCTCAAATGGTTTCAAATAAATATCAAATAAATCACGTACACCACACTCCACCGAAGCCAGATTCAATCCACCCAAAGGATTACCATGCGGACCGTAATGCTTCAACATCGGAGAAATTCCATGTTCCATATATCCTTTTACCTCAGCAACCGCCATCTTTGAACAAAGAAAAGGATCTTCACCAAAAGACTCTTCTACACGTCCCCAACGTAAATCACGTACAACATCAATACAAGGTGCCAACACTTGCTTCACTCCCATCGTATTCAGTTCGCCTGCAATATGTTTAGTCTTTTCGTAAGCCAGTTCTGGATTGAAAGTACTCCCCATCGCGATATTCTGAGGGTAGATAGTTGTTCCCTCATGCACCACTCCATGCAAAGATTCGGCAACCGGAAATCCGGGAATACCCAGACGTGTTTTTTCTACCATATAGGTTTGTATCTCACGGAAAGTCTTACGACAGCTTGCAGCCGTCAATGGAAAACCTTCAAAGAACCCATATCCTATTCCACCGCACATCTTATCCAACTTCTCTTGATTCAGGATCTGTCCATCGAACACATCCCACGAATGCAAATGACGAATCTGAGCTATCTTTTCTTCCAGTGTCATCCGGCCCAGCAAGTCATTCACTCTTAGTTCTGTAGGAAGAAGTGGATTCTTATAAGAAAATGATTGCTGTGCGTTAACTGTAAGTATACAGCCCGACATCGCCACTAGTACGAGGCCTATATATTTCTTCATATTCTCTTATTTTGGTTAATCTATTTATCTAAGTTTAAACTTTACACTACTACGAATATCGGCTGAGGAGGCTCCTATTAAAGCTCGAAATTCTCCCGGTTCCACCACCCATTCGTGTTTCTCATCGTCATAATATTCAGTGCATAATGTTTCACACATACAGCTACTCCGTTTTTCTGTACACCTTTTATGTAAGGTACTACCATACGGGATGCCCCAAATGGGTCTTCTCCCATATATTCGAAATTCCGGCCGTTCAGCGGGCTACGATAGATATTAACTCCCGGCCCCAATAGGACATTCTTATTGCGGTAGCGTGCTTCTTCTCCAATATTGCTTCCATATATATAAGATAATTCGGGATTCCACGTAGCCGCCAAACAGGTTAATGCCGGAAAGGCAATACAAGAATCATTCGTCCACTTAGCTATATTCCATTGATCCCAAAGCAGTTCTTCACGTACATCGTGTGGACCATCAGACATCCAGTTTTCAGGAATCCCTAAACGAAGAACACCGGGAGAACTGAACTTAGATTGGGCATGGGTCATTACCGCTTTTTCTTCCAAAATCATGCGTGCCAAAGCATTCTTCCACACGCTTCTCTATAGGTTGATTATTATCCAAATAAATGGGAACCTCTTGCTGCTGTGCAAAACTACATATCGTCCAAAGACCCACTGCTCCTAATATCCATACTTTCATTATATATTACTCAAACTTGGGTTTATGCTCCTTGGGGTAGCTGAAGGTATTATTCATTACCCAGCGACCCTTATAGATTTTAGCGCCGTAGATGTTAAATAGTTTCTTACCTTTCTCGTTTATCAGACCATCAGACCACCACTCGGTAGTAGGATACAACATCAGTACCCCGTCGGCACTGTTACACACACTCTTCACAGCGTAAAGCGGGTAAATCAATTCAGCTTTGTTATTCTTTATATCATATTGCCACACATTCTCATTAGTAGTGATCCATAGCACATCGATCTTGTTATACACGGGAAAAAGGTCATGCCCGCACGATTCGGTGTTGGGTAATTCGAAGATTACGCTTCGATCTTGCAATCTAGGTTCCTTGCGGTTGAAATTGTACTTATAAGTACACAATTTAATCCCTTCGGTGGTGTAAAGCAACTCTCTTTGGAGATCCCATACCACGTTGTGGGCACTAGGAAGCTCGTAAGAGGCAAACCACTTGCCCGTTCCTTTAATAGTATCAGTCATAAATGTACGTAACTTACCATCGGTAGACGATACAGCCACGAGATTTCCATCGGGCAAAATCTCTGCGGAGTGTGGATTTTCACCCACATACGCATAATACATCAATTTACTGTCGGCAATACGTATAAGAGCTACAGCACCACCTGATGCAGTCATCAAGATATACTGATTGTTGAACACTGGCTTAACCTCACTAGGATTGTGAAACCATGTTTGACAATTGGAGGGTACACCGGCCTTCTCCGGATTCCAACTCCATACAGTACGATAAGTGGAAGCATCGAGTATCACAACTGACTTAGAGGCTTGCTCGGCCAGTACAATTGCTTTGTCAGGAAGCGTAAAAGGGGATTGGGAATTTGCTTCGGATTCATCGCTGGAACTACAACAAAGGAACAATATCGCACACATAGCGGCATATAAAATCTTTTCCATTATTCTATTTTCTTTTAAATCTATTAAGTCGGCTTTATACAATTACTTCTTTTCTATAATCAACATACTGTTGGTAACCTTACGGGGTACCCGATCATCGGCCGGTGTATTCAAAATAGGAAAAGTCGGCTTCCCACCATCATTCACCTTTCGGATTATAAGCGTAGTTGATCCTCCTCCGTCAAGGTTGATAGCATTATAGCATCCCACAGCCTTCATCATAGAAGCCAGATGGGGCAAAGTAAGTCCCAATGCAAAGAAAGAGTCTTTTCGACGACCGTCCACCACAAATATATACATGGTCTTTCTATCTTGAGAAAGCCCTACACTAGTACGCGGATGGGTATTCTGCAAATCACCCATTTCTTCGTAAGAATTTTGAACCACCCCATCTTTAACTAATAGTCCATATCCTCCCAACGCATGCAACAGATTGGCTTCGTGAGCCAACGCCTCATCAGCTTGTCCCACATAGGTCTCACCATTTTTCAGTTGATACAACACCTCATCGTGCCCTTCAAAATACTGCGAATTAATACACACTCCGTCCTTATAGAAAACCCCCATAACACGACGTGGATTGTCAGCATAATAATCACCATTCACACCCAGCCAAACAGTTTTGCCGTTTGCCTCGGCCGCAAAAGCATGAATCGGGAGAGGCGCACTAGATTCAGGCCCTGTTGCCGGTACATTCTTATCGTCTTTTGTAGCCGGAGTAAAAGTAAGTTTGTTTAAGTCGATTGTAGCCACGAAAATATGCTGAGACTCTCCAAACGTTTTAAAAGCCAATTCATTCAGTTTTACCCCATCACGCACTACACTCTCGTTATCTAAAGTCACATCATTGGCCATACCAGATTCAACCAATTGCCGTCCTATGGCGGTTTGTGGCATAGCCTCTTCAGAATTACTATTAGAACAAGCACAACTAAAAGATAATATCAGTGCTCCCAATATAAACTTCATTGTTAAGAATTTACTTTTCATATTATTTTTAATTAGGTAAACAAATAAAGAAAGCAATTCTTTATTATGAACTATAGAGAATTGCTTTCTATATTACACTATATTTTATTTATTGGCTTGCCACTCAAATGCACCGATATCAATTCCAGCGTTTGATATACGAGCACCTCCTTGAATATCAAGTAGCAAGTTCCAATCTTTTACCACAGAGTTCAAACCAGCATCAACCAACGGAGAGTTCTCTGTGGGCTGATAGTTTTTACCTGCTACATCAGCAAATTGAGGACCATCGGTAGCGGCATTATCCGTATTCAGATTAATACAATTAGAAACTTGAGGAGTATTTCCACCATTATAAATCCATCCGCCTTGAATAGCACAATTCTTAAAAATAGCAGCCTTGTTCTGATCCAAATAGCCACTGTGTAAATCACCTTTAGTATGAACATTACCCCATACCACGCAATTCACCATCTGGCAGGTACCAGAACCTAAACGAACACCGGCACTACTACCAGCACTTCTATTGTTGACCACAGTCACATTATATAGACAAGTGCTTTGTTGAACATTTATTGTAGAAGATGTACTTAATGTTTCGTTATCACGTATCACACAGTTAATCAATGTACACAAAAAATATGCGCCACCAGCATCACGGGCACAAGTATTATTTCTCACCACACAGTTTCTAATCATCCAATACTCATAAGCTACCAAAGCGCCTTCACCTTTTTTCCCTTAGAGTCTACAAATTCAAAACCATCAACAACACGTGTTGCACCTTCTGTCAATTTATACATGTAAACAGAAGGCCAAACATTAGACGATGCAGCATGAAGAATAGATTTACGCTTCATGGTACGTTCAGACACTGTAGTCTCTTTTCCTTCAAAACCACCGTAAAAATTCACCTTCTTAAATTCAATCCAATCTTTCAAATAATAGTCACCTGCAGCTACCCACATTTGCATATCACCATAGTGAGCACAGGCTGACAGACCTTCTTCGATAGTGCCAAACGCTCTCTCCCAGCTAGAACCATCACCATTGGCTCCAGCTTTCACATAAACAATCTGACTGTAGAGACGCTGAGTAACATAGAGAGTATCCGATACTTCTACCACATCGCCCTGATTCTTGACAACTATATATCCTGTTCTGTCTTCAAATCCGTCGTTAGCATCCAGTTCGATAGGAATGTTTACATCCTGCACAATATCACCGCTAAACTCAGGCAGTTCACCCACATGAATCCAAGAATGAGAAACCTTACAATCAAATTGTATATTTAAAGAGACTGGAATATTAAATTGCATTCCTTTTTTGTCGGTAATCATATTTTTCTCTGTTTCGGATAAAGAAATAGACAACATCTTTTCCACATTGGTCTGAACAATTGTCAATTTGGTTTCCGTAGTTTTACCCGTGTCGGATAAAATAACACTCTTTCTTATTTCGGCCCCAGTGGTGTTCTTAGCTACTTTAACTTTCAAATGAGTATCGTCTACTTTCTTAAAGGTAAATCCACCAATCTGTTCCTCTTCTACATTCCATTCAAGATCGGTTACTACATCCAAAACAGCTTCACCACCATTAATATTAAAGTAAAGTACCTCCTTAGATAACGTAATCAATGAACCACGACCGTTTTGTTTCACAACAATGCGTTTCGACATTTGATCCATCAAACGAATCTCAATCCAGCCTTCACGCAATGCCATCTCCGGGTTCTCTTCGATTTCAGCCACTATAGAGTCGGGCAACAAAGCTTGCCCACGATAGCGTTTCAGTTTAATCCATGAAGCGGAAGCTTCGGCAAACCATGGATACGAAGAGTGTAAATCAATTACCTGACGAGAAGCGACAGGCCCCATCAACAATTCATCTTGAATTTCAAGAGTTGGTTCAACGCGACGTATCAAATCGAAGTCATCGCACGAAGCTATGAAAGCTACCAAGAACAACCCCAACACCTCCCTAAACCAAGCATGGAATTTCATATTATATGTATTCATACTATTCCGTTTTTAATTAGTTTTTTCAATAACTTGCAAGCCGTTTATCACCGATCTGGCAGGATTGTCTGAAGGTTGATTCATTACCTCAAATGATACAGAACTGCCCTTTTCTACCCGACGTACCATAGTGGTAGAACCACCGCCATCCATATTGAACGCCTGGTAGCAACCAGCACCTTGACAGAGTAACATCATGTCTTCAAGACGCATACCGTTAGAATATTCGGGCTGACGACCATCAACAACAAATAGATAAACCTTGCGATTATCGGCAGATACACCTACAAAGGTACGTGGATGGAATTGCATGGCGTTGTCATTTACAGTAAAGCTCTTCACTACCTCGCCGTCTTGCACCATTCTTTGCCAACCACCAATAGCATGCACTACCTCTTGTTCTACCAATTTAAACTCGGGAACAGAAGTAATATGTGCTGTACCGTCTTTGAGCATATAGAATACATGATCAGCCTCCCAACCTATTTCAGTCTTGATGGCTACACCATCTTTGTAGAATAACCCACCAGGAATCCAAAGATCATTTTTCTTAGAATAAAAGTCGCCATTAGTTCCCAGAATCACTTTGCGTCCGGCTGCTTCGGCTTTCTCAGCCTGCACAGTTACCTGTTGAAGAATTTTACCCACCTCCGGCTTATTATCAGGTGTAGAGGTAACTATGGTCACATTCTTGTTTAAATCTACTTCCGCAATAATCATACGGGTAGGTTTGGCGCAATAGGTAAAGATGACATCGGTAATGCGTACCCCATCATACAAGTCGTAAGTTAATTCTTTTTCTACCGACTGAATGTAAGGCACATTATCGGCTATTCCTTGCATAATAGGAAGTGTGGCTCCTTTGTGAAGCTCCAATTTATCTTCACTAGAACAGCTACACAATAACATCATGAGTGACAGCATCAATGCTACTCGAAAATTCTTTGCAATGTATGACATAGTGTATTTCATATTTTCCATTTTTCTTTTCATTTACAGTA